>OGEE01000419.1_pt1 | contig 32186 bp, 22 predicted proteins | sample 1570571 | NCBI WGS metagenome assembly OGEE01 (sample SAMEA2582169, study PRJEB24529) | metagenome | biome: Human gut stool | place: China | collected 2011
GATAAAGGTCTCCTCAAACTTAGATACATAAATGTACCAAAATTTGAGAAGAACCTATAATAATATTTGTAGAGGAAGATTGTCGAACATTAAGAATGCAAAAAGTACAATGAAAAAACGATATAACACTTTACTGGCATCCGTGATGACCATCAGCCTCATCACCAGTTTATCTTCATGCATTGATGAAGATATGAGCGACTGCGGCAAAGACTATAAGATACAATATAATCTGCAACTCAATACGCAGATCAACACCGTGATTGACGTGGATCTGAACCTCATCGAAGAACAGGAGATTGCAGCCCGGCTGAAACAGGCACTCAGCAAGGTTTTCACCGACCATGCCCACGACAACGACCTCTCCTTCTTCGTAGGCGAAGAACTCTCCCACCACGAGGCAAACAAGATGGGGGCCAACTCGGTATCCTACACCATCTATCTGCCACGCAACAACTATCAGAACCTCTCTCTCGCCAACACGGGATGCGCAGACAATGTGACAATCACCAACGCAAATTCCTGTAAATCACTCGCTTTGCAGCAAGAGGCTAAAGATACCATCAACAGCCACAACATCGGATTGTTCACTTCACGACTCACCATCGACGAGAACGATTTCGAACACGACCTGCAAACCACGCTCTATATGGCAAACAGCGCAGCTGTGGTGGTTGTCGACCAAAGCAAGGTACAGCCCACCGAACTCTGGGGATTTGTAGAAGGCATGGCAACCCAATTCCTGGTGAACGACAGTACCTATTCTTCCAGCCTCAACACAATAGTCATGGCGAAGAGAATCAACCAGGATTTCATCACCAACTCCATCCCAACCCACGATGCCCTCTACACAGTCAGCTTTCCGAGTTTCAAACCAGAATGGCACTACCACGTCATCGCCAAGGTGAACGATAAATACACCGAAACCATCTTCACAATGAACGAACCGCTGAAGGCCGGCAAGCTTAAGATAATCAAGACCCGACTGAAGGAAGATGGTTCGCTCTCTACCAGCAACACCGCAGTAGGCGTAAGCGTGAAACTAGACTGGAAGCCAGGCGGAAGCCACGACGTGGAGATTTAATTAAGTGAAGAGTGAAGAACGAAGAGTGAAGAATTCAACGGCTATAAAGATTTGATATATGAATCATATTACGAAATACATATTTGCGATACTATCGCTTATCATGCTGGCAGGATGCAGCGGAAGCGAGCAGAGCGAGGAGAGGCCAAAGGACACGTTGGCACCCATCTCGATCACCCTCTCCGTGCCTAACGACAAGTCAAGCACCCGCGTCGGAGACCCGGGAGAAGACACCCACGACATGGAGGACTGGGACCGGCTCACCATCATCGTTGCCTATAAGGAAAAGGCCCAAGGCGACGAAATACACGATGCAGCCCCCCAGAAAATGGTATATTACGATACCTATACCAAGGAAGAATTCGACAGAAAAGCCCTCGTCACCCATGCCACCTCAACCCTATCAGGACCTGAAGCCAACGGCTTTCGCACCTATACGATGTATCTGCCGCTAGGCACCTGTTGCGTTTATGGGGTTACCTACAGTAACGGAGAAGGACTGAATCTGGAGGAGATGTTAAACAAAATAGAACATAACGGGCAAGACCATAACTCAGATATCTATAACTTACAGATTACCAACGACTATGCCAAACCAAGCGGCGGCACTACGGACGTAGCCAAGTTTATCAGCGTAGCCACGGGCTATGCACTCAAGCTGGACCCAGAGACGCAAATTCTCACCAATGACAGTGATATAAAAGTAGAAAAAAACATCAATGCCGATATCAACACCAAACAATACTGGCGCATGGTACTGGGCAGACTGGCAGCCAAGATTGACATCCAATGGGATGCCAAGGGAGCCTATGAGAAAGATGAAGATGGTAAGCAAAAATTCACCGATGTGAAAGTACAAGGTTTTACTTATCACGGCGAACCAGAAGAAGCAGAATCAACCATTTCAGGATCAGGAAAAGGCAGACTCTTCCCTACCCTTTACTATCAAAAAGTAACTTCCAAGACTCCGGTAAGCGGACACACCTCCTTTGTAAATACATTGGAAATCAGCAAGCGAAACGGAAGAGTTTACCATTACACCTTCCCTGATGGCACTACGAAGCCACGCATCACCTTCGATATCAAGACGAAAAAAGATGGCACAACAGAGGAAAAATCCGACAAGGTGACTTTCGACTTGAAGAACCGGACAGAAAGTTTCAATCCTGCCCAATGGTACAAGATCAACGTAACCATCAAGGGAGCCAAAATCGGTAATGCGAGCAACATCATCATCGACAAATTCTAACATAATAAGAGAATATTCATCATGAGAAAACTCTATCCTACATACTGCAGACTTATCGCAACCCTCCTGTTGCTGGGTTGCTCCATCGCCTTGTCAGCACAAGGCAAGACCTATCATGTGAAAGTAGATTCCGAGATAACAGCATCCGGCAGCGACGGTTTATCATGGGAGAATGCTATCACCCTGACAGAGGCGCTGAGCCGAGCCAAGGCTGGCGATGAAATCTGGGTGAAAGGCTACGAGGATATTACCGGCCACATCTACAAGGCACCGAAGGGAGGCTTCGTTCTCCCTTCGGGCGTTGCCATGTATGGAGGTTTTGCAGGAAAAGAAACCATCAAGAACGATCTCCCTACGGGCAGACATAAATATCAGATGAAGTATCAGACGGCTCTGGTGGGCGATATCAACACCAACGACAAGGCGAGCAAGCAGCTGATTATCTATCCAGAGAACACCACCCGCACCGACAATGCCACCCATGTACTGACCCTCCAGATGGGCGTAACACAGGACAACACCAACGACGGCAACAAGCCAACCATTGTTTCCGGTTTCCTCATCGCAGCAGGTAATGCCAGTGGAGTGAACACTTCTGCAAATGGCAGAGGCGGCGGCATCTACGTGGTGAACAACAGCAACGACAACAATGCCGGCAGCCGTTACTTCCGTATTTCGCAATGTAACTTTGCGAACAACTACGGCATGCGCGGCGGTGCCATCTATGTAGATAATTCCTGTACCAACCAGCAGTCAGCCATCAGCTACTGCAGCATTTTTAATAATGTGGCAGGCAAGCGAGGCACCAGCGAAAACGAAGGTGGCGGCATGTGGATAGACGGAACAACCACCGTCTACAACTGCAACATCAACAACAATACGAATGGCGGCATCCGACTTTCGAGCACATCGAAAATCGTCAACTGTTCTGTAATTGCCAACACTGTATCGGCCGCAGACCTCACCACAGATGGGGCTTCAAACAGCAATGGCGGCGGAGCGGTTTACAACACCGTTCTCTGGCATTCCACTGCACTCAGCAAGCAAGACAGCCGTCCTGCCTTCTATTCCTGTGCTTTCCCGGAAGTAGAGGTAACCGATTCCAAGGCCAACACCGACGCTAACGGGAACGTAAGGATCAGCAACGAGAACCACGGCATTGAGCCAGCCCCTTGGTTCAAGCAGAGTGCCGTGACCCAGGGTTACGACTTCTCATTCAGCAGTAACCTGAAGCAATTATACAGCACCGCCTTCACATTCGAGGAAACCTCTGCCCTTCTGAGCAAGGGAAAACTAGAATACTACACCAACAACGTAGTTAATGCAAACCTGGAAACAACTTCTACCGACATCATGGGCAGAACACGCTACCAGACAAGCACCATCGACATCGGAGCCTACGAGTATGCCCGCATGAAGGCAGGACGCATCAGATACGTGAAACCCAAGAAAGCGGGAAAGGGCGACGGATCAACATGGAATGATGCCACGGACGATATCCAGTGGGCCATCAACGATTTGGCAGAAAAGGCACCAGGCGAGAAAGGCGAAGTCTGGGTAGCAGCCGGAACCTATGAAGTAAAAGAGCGCATCCTTACCGATGCATCATCCCCGGTATCCCTGCTGATGAAGAATGGCATCAGCGTTTATGGTGCGTTTAATGGAACTGAGGAAAAACGCTCCAAGCGCATCGAGGAATCCAAGGATTTAAAGCCATGGGGCTGGAAACAGGAATCCATCATCAGAGGTTCGGGATTCAAGGGAAGCGACGATGCCATCTGGAACAATAGTGATGAAGCCTGGAACATACAGAACAGCGAGTCCTATCATGTGGTATGGTTTGCTCCTCTGCCTGAAGGAGAAGCCTTTACGGACGAAGTATATCTGGAAGGCTTCACCATTGAGGGAGGTACATATAAGGGAACGGGCGCTACCCAATACGCCCCAGGCTGTGGTGCGGGCGTTTATATCAATGACCCGTCAGCCCGAATGCGCTACTGCACCGTGAGATTCTGTAACTCGGGCATGAAAGAAAGCGGAAACATCAAGCCTCGTGGCGGCGGCATCTACTGCCAAAACGGACAGACAGAAGGTAACCTGGTATACGACTGTTCGGCTTACCAAGGCGGAGGTATCTATATTGACGAAGCCGGCTTCATTACCCGAAGCATGATAACCAACTGCTCTGCCTATCAGGGAGCGGGTGTTTATCTGAATGGCAGCGCCACAGACCCGAAGAAAGCCTATTATCAGATTCTTGCCACCTCGGTAATCAGTAACAATACCAGTACCCGAAATGGTGCTGTGTATCTGGATGGTCACGGACTGGTGATTAACAACACCATCGCCAACAACTATACCAACAACACCTCGGATGCTGCCGACGAGAGGTCATCCTATACGGGTGGTGTGTATATTGCCCAGAAGGGTCTGCTTGCCAATAACGTCATCTGGAACAACTCGCTGCTCCAGCACACATCAAGCACCAGTAACTCAGCATCAATGGCACAGATTTATGCAGCCAATCCATCAGAAAAGACCGTACAGTTCTACAACAACGCCATCTCAGATGTAAATGCAGCCAAATGGACCAGAACCTATCAAAGCGGAACCATCTCCATCAACACGTATTACTCGGGCAAGGGATTCGTGATGGGCAATGAAGCACCTTACAACACGGTGGAAGCCTTCAACGAGAAACGTGGCGTTCTTACAGACATGAAGACGGTGAACTATTATTGGGAAACATTGAAAGGTACCCGACTGCGCAACGTGGGCATCAGCTATGCCCTCCTGCCATCTTCCTACCTGTATCAGCCAAAAATAGACCTGAGCGGAAAGGCTATCAGTTCGGTTCCGTCAGCAGGAGCCTATATGGCTGACAACCACGACCTTGTATTTGAAAAGAATGACAACAAGAAACGCCTGCGCATCTACTTTGACCGTTCACGAGAACTGGTGGACGGAACAGGAGAGTCGTGGGAAAAGAGCTATACCTCATCATCAGTAGATGAAATTCTCGGTTATCTTGCCAACATCAAGGATGGCGACAAGGTAAAGGTGGTTACTGCGGGCAATACTGCAGCAGAAGAATTCACTATCAGCAAAAACAGCGGATGGGAGTTTGAAATCTGCGGTCGTGAGGGTATCTTCGAACCGAAGATTGCCTACACGTTCGAGGAAACAGACGCCAGGTCATGCACCTTCAGCATTCCACCTTGCGTACTCCCAATTACCGTGTATGGCGGTTATCCAGAATATTCAGAGAATCCGAATCCGAAAGATGAAGACCGTGACCCTATCAAATACCGCACCGAGCTGAACGGAAACCTGAACGGTTCAGAACTCAACGAGGGTCTCTACCATCTGGTCCGCATCGAAGCGGGTGCCAACATCACTATCGACGGCTATGCCTTTACCCATGCATACGCTGCCGGTACTGCCTACATGCCTTATGGTGGCGGCGTGCTGATAGGCAGCATGGACCAGAGCAGCCAAGCAACCACCGTGAAGCTGAAGAATTGCATCTTTGAGAACAATACAGCGACAGATGGCGGTGCTATCGCTACCATGCCGGATGCCGTGAATGTGAAATTGGAACTGGAAAACTGCGTCATCAATAACAATACGAGCAAGGATCCGCATAATCCAAGTCCATCGGAGCTGCCTTCCATCATCTATCTAAACAAAAGCCAAGGCAGTAACAACTCTCTCACACTCAACCATGTAAGCATCATCAACAATGAGGGAGTAGCACCAGATTACGACCTTGTGAAGAGAACCTCGTATGCTGTAGGAAACAAACTGAACATCAACGGCACATGGGATGGTTCGGAATGCAAGAACAGCATGGATATCAACACTCTGGGAAAAAACGGAGCCCTGAACTTCAGCAACCCAACCAATGAAGTGGGTGCCAAGATGAGCGGCAACGTTTATTACGGAGGCTATTCATCCTTCCGCCCGCTGACCAGTTCTGCAGAGGTTGGCCGCATCATCAACAGCGCCCAAGAAAACAATGCAACCACAACAGCCAAGGACATCACCGGCGAAGATCGCAACTTAGGTGGTGTTCCCGACCTGGGTGCATACGAAGCTCTCCTGCCAAAAGCAGGAAAGATTATCTACGTACGTTCGTACAACCAGAACTATGAAAGCAGCAGCGACGCCAACACAGACGACAAAGACGGCAACCCAGACTTTAATCTTCTGAATGAATCAGATACCGAATATGATGGAAGCAGCTGGGACAAGGCTATCATCGGTAACGCCATGTGTGATAATAATAGGGCAAGAACGGGCAATGACTTCTATGTAACAGACAATGGAAGCTTGCTCAATACAACCATCGAAAACGAGGAGTATAGTCTGGCTAACGGCAAGTATCGTTCAGAAACTGACTCTTATGGTAATTTCTGGACTAACTCAGGAAATGCAGCGAGTCAATATTCTAACACTTGGAATGCATCATATAACAAAATCACCAACAATAGAGACGAACGATATATCAGCGGTCTACAATACGCTGTGGAAAGGGCAGCTGAGTTGAATAAGAATATCACAGACAAGAAAGACCGAGTTGTAGTTTGGGTAGGTGCAGGCATCTATACAGACTACAAAGGCTTTGTTGTCAGAGACAAGGTAGAAGTAATAGGCGGTTTCCCATACGAAGGCGATCCTGGAGAAGACGACCGCCATCCGCTGCTGTCACAATACGTACCAGCACGTAAGGAATACGAAAAACTGGAGAAGACCAAGTATGAAACCATTCTACAGATCAGAAAGGAATCGCCTGTTTATTTCACAAACGGAGAAAAGGAAATGTGGTATCAGGAGAACAAGCCTTCTGATGGCTCTAATTATGACTTTACAAAAACGTTGATAAACAGCGGGAAAACAGAGCGCCATTATGTACTGTATCAGCCAGACGTATGCCTTCCTACCTGGTCGCCATCGGGTGATGGAAACGCCTCACGTACCGACGGTAATGCCGTACGCTATAAAGAACCTTTAAAAGACGATAAAAACTACGTGGATTACGAGTATGCCAAATGGGATGGCTTCTCTGTACGTCACGGTTACATCATCAACTATCCAGATGCCAACCGTGACGGAGGAGCAGGTGTGCGTGTATTCCGAGGAGTAGAACTGGAAAACCTCATCATCGTCAACAACTTCAACCATGGCAGTCGCGTACGTGGTGGCGGTTTGTATATGGACGGAGAGAACAGTAAGATTTCGAACAGTTACCTGCTGAGAAACCTGAGTTATGCCAACAGCAGTGAAAGTTATGGAGGCGGGCCTATATGATTCAAGGCACCGGCTACAACCTTGTCGTGGCAAACAACCGCTGTTATAACGGAACCTGCCGTGGCGGAGGTATCTTCCTGGAGAGTGCCAAGTTCTACAACAATACCATCGCCTACAATATGGCGACAAACGGAACCGGCATCTATCACTGGCAGGATGCCAATACCGGAGTAGAATCGCAGCTTTCACTCTACAACTGTATCATCTATGATAATTATAACAACGGCAAGCAGATTACAGATCAGGTAAACTCAGCTGCATCGGGCAAGATGAATCCATCTCACAACTGCTACATGAACAGTAGTGACCTCAGCAGCAAATTCCAGGAAAGCGATGGAAATTTCACTGGCACAGATCTGTCTTTCCCATTTGAGGACAAGAGCTACGAAAATGGAAAAGACGGAGTTTTCCGCTTCCGCAATGCCCGATTAAAGAATAACTTCCGCCTGAACGAGGCTGATGGTTTAGCAGGTAACAAGTGTCTGAATGGTGGAACCACAAATGTAGGAAATGGAATCATCCTTCCGGAAACCGATATGGACTATACCAACCGAATCAAGGACTGCGCCATAGATATCGGTGCCTATGAGGCTGACAATACTGCCAATATCACACCACAGGAAAAGACAAACAGCGCAGGTATTGTAGATTACATTTATTATGTAACCCAAAACGGATGGGGAAACAGAAGTGGAGACAGTCCGGAAAACGCTGCCTGTGCTGACAAGCTGCAGGATGTGCTGACTGCTGCGGGCAAGAAATTTAATTCAACAAGTCAGAGCAAGGTGTATGTAAAAGTGGCAGGCTATCAGGCTGATGAAACCGGAAAGAGATTTGTTTATCATGCCAATACGCTGGCAGACCCTAGCGATCCGCAGAGCTACACCTTCCTGATTCCTAACGGAGTATGCCTGATGGGTGGCTACTATGAGGGTGACCAGGAAGGAGGAAAGCCGAAAGCTGGAACCTACAATTGGGATGATGACAAACGCGACTGTATCAGCACTTACCAAACGGTATTAAGTGCGAAGACCGAAGTAAAAGAAGGTTCTGCCGTTAACCAGGAGGTGAACGGCTACCACACTGTGTGCTTCGGCAAATGGCCTACGGGCGACTATGACGATTACAATACCTCTGCCCTGACAGAGAATACCATCATAGATGGCTGTCGCCTGATTGACGGTAACGCAAGCGACAAATCTGGCTTCAAGAGTATGGGTGGTGCTGCCATTGTACCAAGAAAGGCACATGTACGCAACTGTGAAATTTCCGACTGTCAGGCAACCCTGGGCGGTGCTCTCATGTTGCTGAAAGGTAGCATCGTAAGCGGTAGCGTCATCGTAAGAAACAAGGCACAGAAAGGTGGTGCCATCTATGCGCTCCGTTCCAACGACCAGAACGAAGACATCAAGAACTACCATGCCTACGTCATCTCATGCACCATTGCCAGCAACGAGGCGACCATTGGTGGCGGAATCTACCAGGAGGAGAACTCATTGATTGGCGGTAACTCCGTGATATGGGGAAATACGGCACAGACCGATAACAACATCAGCGGTGATGTGAACTATCAGTCACACGACTTTCTGCAGGGAATCGGAAAATATTCGGAAGAATTATTCTATCCATACAACTATTGTTTCGTAGAGAAGATGGCGTTGCCTGCCAACAGAATGAACACGGAGATGACCAGCGATCTGGACAGTTACTTCAACGACAACAAAATCTTCAAGCCTCGCGCCTATTCACCATTGATTGGCAACGGAGCTGAGGAAAAATACGTCAATGCATGGAAGAATTATGGTATCAGCAGCTACGACATTACCGGTAAGGAAAGAAACATGACCAAGCAACAGACAGCAGGTGCATACACATCTGATCTGCCTGCGTTTGATAATACCAAGCTTCTGAAGCGCCTGTTCGTTTCTCAGACAGGTGGTGAGAAAGTAACAGAAGAAGAGAAGGCAAAGTATTATGGCCGCTCCTTCCTGACTCCTTTCAACAGTCTCGAAGCGGCCCTCGACTACATCAATGAGGCACGAGAAAAGAAAGTGGCGAATGATAATACCCACTTCGAGATTCTGATGACAGGTGGAACCTACAAGCCGAGCAAGATGCGACAGAATAAAGACCTTTCACCAGAGCAAAACACGATAGACCGCCGCTTGCAGAGCTTCACCATCCCTGTGAACGTAGATATCTTCGGCAGTTTCTCGAAAGATGACCTGTATTCTTCTACTCCTGTTGTTCCTGGTACAGAAAATAAAATAACTGGAGATGAATTTACAAGCTTTGGAGTTAAGACTTTGACTCCAGATGGAGACATCAAAGACATCTTGGCTAACCGCAACAAGGACTACATGACCGACAACAATAAGAACGGATTGATAGAGCCATGGGAGTTCCAGAATCCTACGATTCTTTCCGGTGACATCAAGGCATCGGAAAAGGAACGTAATGTATATCATGTAGTCTACAGCAATGCGGGCTCCACGGGTGCTTCGGCTACCTTGAACAATGAAGTGGTATTAGACGGTATTACCATCATGAATGGTGAAACCATGACACAGCTGAAGAAAGAAGAAGGAGGAACTAACGAAGTTGCCGAGATTGGTCGTGGAGGCGCTATCTACACCAACCGCGTGAACTATACATTGAACCGTTGCCGACTGATCAAAAACTCCGGTCTGCATGGCGGAGCTATCTATGCCAACAATGCAAGTCTGGACATCATCGGCAGTACAATCAGCGGCAATAGAGACGTATCAGAAAAGGCTAGTCAGGATGTCATCACCGAACCAGGTAAGGGTGGAGCCATCTATCTCTATCTCACAAAATCGGTGAATGGAAACCTGCATATCGTCAACTCGCTCTTAGCCAACAATGATGTAACTTGTGGCAGATATACGGGCACAGAAGTTTCGCAAGGCGGAGCCATCTATATTCGTAGAGCAGACGATGCTGTCAGTATGGCTGAGGACTATCAGGATGCCTACATCGCAAACAGCCTCATCGTGAACAACAAGGCAATGCAAGACGGAGCCATCCATGTGGACAACGAGGTGCCAAGCGGTACGATTACACCTATATTATATAATACCGCCATTTGGGGGAATGAATCAACTGTAACAGAGGGTGACAAAGTTCTCCTCAAAAGAGAGCACATGCGCAACTGCGCCTGGGATGAATTACCAGCTTCTTCTGCAAAGGATGGTAACATCAAGCTGAACAAGGCGAACATTGCATCGGACGGTCCACGCTTCACAGCGCCTACAACGACAAAGGGTTACGAAGGTTATACACAGGATGCCAAGTGGAATCCACAGGCTATCTCTGTGCTTACGGATGCTGGAGATGGAAAGAAAAAAGCAGACGATGCAAACAAGGAAAACGAGGAAGGTAAGTATTTTGATTGGTGGAATAAGCACAATAATCGCCTTAAGGAATATGGTTATCGATCTGAGTATATCCGTTCTGCTAACAGCAGTAAGGAATACTACAGATACGTTGGTCCGAAAGACGAGAAAGGTGTAGTGAGAGAAAAGCCTATCGACATCGGCATGTATGAATTCCAGTATGTATTCAAGTTTACAGACTTAGAAAAGGTTTATATCGGAACGGAAGAGAAAGGAAATGGCGATGGTAGCAGTTGGGATAACCAAAGCACCGACCTTCGTGGTGCCATCATTGCCATGGCTAACCCTTCAGGTAACGTAGCTGCTGGTACTACAACCAACAACAACAGAAAGGTGTTTGTACGTGGAGGTACTTATTATTCGCCAACCTACTCTAGCGGCGATGCCTTCTCTCTCATTGTGAACAATGACGAAAAGGCTAAGTATATAACATCGATTGAACTTGTGGGTGGTTGTACGGGCTCGAAGAATGCTGACGGAACAGAGGTGCAAGACTTCAGCAAACCTTCGGTACTCATTGAGAACCCAGCCAAGGCAGGCGAAACCACAAACTTGCTCAATATCGTAACGAATGGTAAGCCGGTAACTATTTCCGGTTTCACTTTCCAGAACCAGAATGGTGTGGGAGTAAATGCGAAGATCAATAATGAGCAAGCCGGAACGGGAGAAAAAATGAGGCTCCATCATTGTGCCTTTAGAAAGAATAACAGAATCGGAATGGTGATAAACAACCGAAAAGGATATGGCATAAACATGTGGAATGTACTGTTTGCAGATGGAAATGGAAATGGTCTTACTATCTATGGTTCACAATCAGCAGACATAACAAACGCCACGTTTGTCTGCAATAAAGACACAGCAGTTAGTGGAACAGACAACGTGTATAATTCTGTCGCCTGGAAGAATGGTACTCAAGACCTGAAAACAGGCAACAAAAATGTCGTGATTGCTAATTCTATCAAGAATGGAGATGTGCTAAACGGTCCAAACTTTGTAGATCCAACGAACGGCGACTATAGAATACGACCTAGCCTCATGTTGCTTGATCAAGGAAATAATGAGAAATATCCGCTAAATGCTGATATAAACTCAGAAAAGGACTTGGGCAATACTGCCCGTCTGATTGGCGACAACATCGATATCGGTGCATACGAATGCGACACGAAGATGATTCAGGTTATCTATGTAAAAGAAGGTTCTGCAGTTACAGGAACAGGTGAAAGCTGGGATAGTCCAACCAACGACCTGCAAGGCGCCATTAACCTGGCTGAGCTTTATGCCAACAAGAATGAAGGTAAATATGGCTACGTCTTCGTAGACAGGAATATGAAGGCTGATAACGTGAACATCAGCATGCCTGGTGTCAAGATGTTTGGTTCGATGCGCAAAGAAAAAAGTTCTAAAACAGAACCAGAAGCTATCGTGCAGGATCTCCTTACTCAGAGAAAAGGAATCATTGAGTTTGCCAGTCAGTCTACCATCAATGGACTGACACTCAACAGCGGAACTACAGATACCAGAATGTGTCTTGTTGATGGTTTCAAGGTTTCGGACAACGTCAGTCTCCAGGGCAACAGCATGCTCTCTACTTCTATCCTCGATGCAAATGCAAAGGTAACAGGCGATGCAAGTAGTTGGCTCTACAACAGTCTGGCATTAGGAACCGTGAAGGATGTGAAGTCTGTCAATGTAACAGCTGCTAGTGCATTACCATCAACAACGGGTAGTGCTGCCAACAGATCTGCAGTAACAACCAATAATAAATATGTGAAAGATGATTATTGGAAGTACCAGCTTGACGAGACATCTGGCGACATCAACGCCAACGCAGATGTAAGCCAAACCAAAGGATACATCGACATGGTGATGCACAACCATGACCTTGCCGGCAACCAACGCATCAGAGACAACAACGTAGACAACGGATGTTTCGAGACTTGGTACCTGACAAACGATGCTACAGCAAACCAGGACGATTATCCTCATGGTAAATCCGTGGTCTATGTCATGACAGAAGACAAGGAGCTGAAACTCGACAATGACTTCTATACAGAGACGAATCCGTTCAGCCCAGGCTTCCTGCTCTTGAAGCACCACGCTGGTTTAAGAGGCAACAACAGTTATGTAAACCTCACCAACTTTGCCGTAGAAAGAAACTTGAAGGCAAGAACCAACTTCTTCTCCATGCCATTCAAGGCTACCAATATGGAGATTGAGGGCACAAATAATCCTGCTGATGGTAGCGTAGTAGCCTACTACTATAATGCAGCTACTCGTGCCAAGTACGACTATAAGTTTGAGAAAAGCGAGAGTAAAGCATGGGTAAAGGGCGTAGACAACCAGCGAAACTTTACCGCAGGTTTCAGAATGGATGCAAAAGGCGACAAGACCGTCCGTTTCTATGGAATCAGTTACACAGAGAACGGTAGTCAATTAGGACAGATTACCCTGGTGCAGAACAACAACCAGCAACCATGGTCGAGCAGCAATGGTGGCGGCTTGAAGTTCACCCACAAGGAGAACATGGGCTGGAATCTCTTCGGTTCGCCTTATCTCTGCGCCATGAACTATAGCGATATGGAATATGGCAGAGTCATCTACCAATGCGAAGAAAACGGCAACTACAAGGTCATCAATACCTATGATTCAGACACGGGTGTTTCAACGGATGGCTACATCCCGGCAATGGATGCCGTGTTTACGCAGACTGCCACTCTGGATAATTCAGAAAGCGTGATAGTAGGACATTCGGAAGCAAGGGCAACAACAGCCTATCAAGCAACCCGAGCCCTCGACATCGCTATCACCCAGAACAGCAGAACAAGCAGAGCGGGCAACGGCACTCCTGCAGATGACCAGCTCCAGTTGAACGCAGTTCCTGCACAGGAGGCGAAATCAGACTTCGACCTGGGAAGCGACGGCGTAAAATGGATGACTAGCCAGAATGCTCAGATCTATGCTACCCGCAACGGCGGACGCTACTCGCTCCTCTCTGCCATCAGCATAGATGCAGAACAGAGCATCGGCATCAGTCTGCCAGAAACGGGTGAATACACCATCAGCATCCCTGAAGAATGCGATGCCAGCGAATACGAAACCGTATGGCTGAAGGACAAGGAAACCGGAAAGGCTATCGACCTGAAGGAAGGCGATTACCGATTCCATGCAAGCCAGGCAGGCGAGCAGAACCATCGCTTCACCATCAGTTTCAACCGTCTGGATGCTGACATGAAATCAGACATCAGCATCCAGGCTATCGGATTCAGAACCATCGTCCTCAAGGGGCTCCAGCCAAACGACCTCATCAGCGTGTATGCTGCCGATGGCGTTCTCGCCCTCCAGAAGAAGGCAAAGGCTGAGAAGGAACAGGTTCGCACAGCCATCCAGGGCAACGTAATCGTAGAAGTGACACGAGGCGGCAAACAGGTGGCAGTAAGGAAGATTGCCCTGAAATAAGGGATGAGGACACGGACGAAGACTGAAAAGAATGAGATAAAAACCAGTCAAAACAGTCGGAAAGCCGTAAAAGAACGGAATAAATGTTAATAAAGCGCAGAGATAATCGCTAGTTTCAATAATTGGCATTATCTTTGCGCTTTGTATTTGCACAACAATTAGAAAATAAAACTATGACAGAAAAGGAAATGTACAATCTGATTAATAATCAGAATGAACAGCAAAGCAACGGCTTTGCTATCAATGAGAAGGAGCGTGGATTGAGCGGCGTGTTCTCCGCACTGATGCGCAAGGTTTATACATGGATGACCCTGGCTCTCGTTATTACGGGTGTTACTGCATACGGCGTGGCTGCCAGCCCAACCCTGATGATGACGCTGATGACTAGCCGAGGCTTGCTCTTCGGACTGGTAATCGCTGAACTCGCCCTGGTATTCATTATCACAGGTGCCCTGAACCGCCTGTCGTTAAGCACGGCTACCCTGCTCTTCATCATCTACTCGGTATTGAACGGAGCGATGCTCTCTTCCATCTTCGTGGTTTACACGATGACCAGCATTGCCAAGGTGTTCTTCATCACAGCCGGAACCTTCGGAGCCATGGCTGTATATGGTTACACCACCAAGAAGGACTTGACCTCGATGGGCAAGATCCTCTTCATGGCTTTGATTGGTTTGATTATCGCCACCGTAGTAAACATGTTCCTGAAGAGTTCTGGATTTGATTACATCCTGAGTTATGTGGGTGTTGCTATCTTCACCGGTCTCACAGCGTGGGATACCCAGAAGATTAAGCACATGCTCCAGACACAGTACGACATGAGCGAAGGTGCTCAGAAGTTGGCACTCATCGGAGCCTTGACATTGTACCTCGACTTCATCAACCTGTTCCTCTATCTGCTTCGCATCTTCGGAAGCAACAAGGAATAAGATTTCAGTTATCTGATTTCTGAAGTTAAAATCAGAATATAGGAATCAGCAGTTTTTCTTAGTATATAAAAAAAGCAGAGGTTGGCTTGCCCTCCACGGGTTAGCCAACCTCTTTATGTGTTCTATCAAAAGCAAATGATAAGTAAACCTAATCTAGAAAATTCTGATGCAAAGATAAGCTTTTTCTCCGAAAGTCAGGCTTCATTTAGTAAAAAAAAGAAGCCATTTGAACAAAAAGTATCTTTTTTATTGCCTGTTACCAAAACTCATTTCGTAAAAAACATGCATTCATTTCGTAAATTCAGTTGATTTACAATCATTTACAGAGCATTTCTAAATTCATTAGGCGAACAGCCATAAGCAGAAGAAAAGACTCTTCTAAAGGTGGAAAGGGAATTAAATCCCGACTTCTCTGAAATCTCCAGAATGGAAGATTCTGAGTTTCGAAGCAGATTTTCCGCATAACGGAGGCGGTAATTGTTCACGAAATCATAGAACGTGCTGCCATTCTCCTGGTTGAAATACCTGCTGAGATAAGTGCGGTTGGTGCCCACCATGTGTGCCACATCCGAGAGTTTGAGTCGCGGATTGAGATAGATTTTCTCCACTTCAAAGAGACGCTGCACCTCGGTGGCGAGACCTTGCTTTTCCTCTTCACTCTCTTGCGGAGCAACTTCTGCATGCGCTGCCTCCACATCCTTCAGTTCATCAATCACTGACTCATGTCGATTCCCAAAGTAACAGATGAACATCCAGATAGCCAGGGAGCAGACCATATAAAGATTGTCGAAGCCTCCGTCGATGACAAAGCAGCTCAAGGTCCAGATAATCAGGATGAGGAAGAAACTGCCCAGGATGGCAAGGAGCCAGGAAAGGTTGATGTTCTCCTGATAGGAGAAACGCTCCTTGAGCTGGCGATGATACCTGCGGATGAGGAAGAAGAGTACAACGAAGGTGGTGACGCCATAAACGGCACCCCATACCGAGAGAATATAAAAATAGATGTTGGCACCCGAGATGAGAAACAAGAGCGGAAGCAGCACAAAAGGCAACTCCAGCACCACCGCCTTGGTCCAGGTGGTCCATCCCGGTTTTACCAGTTCCATCAGCACAAAGCTATAGAACGGAATGATAAACATATCGACAGCGGAGGTGAAATACCATCCCTCCGTACTGCCGAAACCCTTGTAGTAGAAGAGCACGAGGTCTTTCAGGCACTGTGCGTCCGCTATCAACATCAAAAGCATGATGAGGCGGAAGAGCCGTTCACTGCCCTTACGCCAAAACATCCATGCCATCATGGAAAAGAACATCATGCTCATTCCATAAATAAAACTCGTTACAGCATCCATATACTTATCTGTTAATTGATCTAGTTGCCAGGCTTACGCCTACAGTATTAATTTCTATGATTCTATTATTTCAATTCAAAAAGCAGTTGTCCTCCACTCACTATCTGCTGGTGAGAGAGGCGATAACCAGTTAGTGGTTTTCCGTTAAGAGAGGTAGACTGGATGAGGTAGCTGCCTGCATCCTTTCTTCGGGCTGACAAGATGAACTTCTTTCCGTTTTCCAGATTCAGCGTCACCTTGTCGAAACCTGGCGTACCTATATAATAATAAGGTGTGCCAGGACAAACCGGGTAGAAACCCAGGAAGGAGAATACATACCATGCCGACATCTGCCCCGCATCATCATTGCCCGACAAACCGCCCGGGGTATCATTATACTCCGTCTGCAGGATGTGGTGCACCCATTGCTGGGTCTTCTCCGGAGCTCCGGCAGCATCATAAAGATAGGCTATCTGATGGCAAGGTTCGTTGCCATGCCAGTACCATCCCTTGTCGAACATCCTGTCCAGACGGTAGATGACCTTATCTTCTGCCTTCTTCTCCTTCTTATCCATCGGTTTGCTATGGCGGATCACATCAAACAATCCTTCCGGATTCTGGGGCACATACCAGGTATAATGACAGGCAGCACCCTCGGTGATGAAGCTCTGGCGATGAACCAGGTCTTTATTGTTCAGCCATTTTCCATTCTCATATCTGCCATCCGCCCAACCCGAGACTGGGTTGATGACATTGCGCCAATTCTCGGAACGGCGCATCAGTTCGTTGTAATCTTCCTGATATTTCTGTCGCTGCGAAGCATCCCTGCAGGAATCCATCAACGCCTTCGCCATCTGCGCCACGGCAAAATCATCGTAGGCATACTCCAGGGTGCGTGAAGTCTGCTCGTTGGTATGATAAGCTTCCTCCACCATATCCTCCAAAGGAATGTAGCCATTATTGATATACGACTGGATGGCACGGCGTCCCTTTCCATCCTGATACTCCTTATATATATAAGGTGTAGAGAAAGCATTCATGCGCATTCCCTCGTAAGCCTTCTGCGCATCGAAGTTGCGGATTCCCTTGATGTAGGCATCGGCAAGGGCGGCACTGGCATGGTCGCCTATCATCGCAGCCGTATAACTGTTCCAACATGGGAAGGCAGGAAGCCAGCCACGGTTCTGATACATCCTGACCAGCGACTGCATCATCTCGCCCGAACGCTTCGGGGTGATAAGCGTATAGAGCGGCAATTCAGCACGATAGATGTCCCACATGGAGAAATCATCATATCTGATTTCATCACCCACATCACTCACTTCGTGAGGGAGGAAGGAACAGCGATACAGGGCACCGTAAAACTGGTTGACCTTTGCCTGGTCGCTATGCTCCACATCGATGGTATGCAGACGGTCGCACCACAAATCGGCAGCAAACTGCATCATGCTATAGAAATCCAAGCCGCCATAGTTGTAGTTCTCGGCATTGAGATTTGCCAGGGCTTTCTCGCGGGAGGTGAAGGAAGTGCCCGACATCCACTCCATCGCCTTGCCCGCCTTTCCACGGAAAGTGAGCCAGGCACCGATGCGTGGCTTATCCTGCATCTTCAAGCCCTTGCTAATTCTGTTGTCACCTTCGAACACTCCGTAATCCACCAGGTCTCTGGCATCGTAAGCCAGCACGAAGTGACCGCTGAAACCAGCCGACTCGCCCCATCCCTGGTAAATGCGATGCACCGGATTATAGCCATACACCACATGATTGAGGGTATCAATCTCGATGTATCCCTGCCCTTCATCACTATTCGGATTGATGACCAGATGCACCAGCTGGTCCTTTTCGGGAGTGACACGGAGGATGGAGGTATGGCTCAATGCCGTCATCTCAGCCTTGAGATGCTCCTTCTTCAGATTCACCGCATAGTAATGAGGATGCGAAACCTCATCGGCATGACTGAAAGGAGTAGCGCGCTGCCCGGGCTGGAGCCTCAGCTCATTGCCCAGGGCGGCAACAGTAAAGGAACCGTAATCCTGCATGCAGCCACCCACTATCCAATGGCTGCAGCGGAAACCCTGCAAAAGGGAGTCCTTATAATAATAAGGTGCGATGCACTTCTGTTCGGTATCCTGGGTCTGCGGAGTCCAGAAGTTCTGCCCGTTCGGAACGAGTACGGCAGGCAGGGTCTGACCATGCTCCTCGCTGCCCTTGCCAAACAGGCCGGCACTCAGGGTATTGGCCTGCGCCGTGCCCACCATCGTGTTGATGGCATTCAGCTGGCGGATGTGCTCCAGGTTGTGGATGCGTTCGTGCATCTGCTTCTTCCACTGGTTCCAAGGATAGTAGCACGTGCCATACTCCACCTGTGAGAGGATATTGATCTTGATGTCCTTCTCGTTGAGCATGAACTTCACCAAGACGGAATCCTGGGCATTCTTATAGAAAATCATCTGCAGATTCGCTGCCATCGGAACCACCCTATCCATCCTGTCCACATCATCACCCAAAACCACCTGTTCCTCATCATCCTTGGCACTTGGAGGAAGATGGGCGGTATTGAAGAGGAGAGAAAGCAGGCGATAGAGTGCCGTATCGTGACCGAAACGGAGGGTTGCCGACGACTGGCGAGCACGCAGGGCGGCATCAGCCTCAGCCTCGATGTTCTGCCAGAGCGGAATGGCACAGCGTGCAGGAATCGACTCGTTTGTAGGTTCGTTGCCATTGACGATGGTCATGCGACGGTTGTTCGCCTCATAGATGGCTTGGAACTCCTCGTCCGTGAAGAGGGCATTCAAGGCTTCTTCTATGTCGATAGGATAAACCGGGAAATTCAAGCCCACATCCTGGATGGATGAAGTGATGGCATGCATCTCAATCATCAGTTTCATCGGTTCATCAATCTTCGAGATGTCTTTGAAGAGTTGACGGAGAAATCTGTCGGGAGAAATCAGAGGTTCCACCTTGGTTCTGCTTGCCAACGCCTTGATTTCGGGAGAAACAGGGGCTATCCATGCCATATCAGAAGAATCGGTCTTCACATTCAGATTCAACTGGGGCTGGAGGAGCTGTAGTTCCGAAGTAAAAGCTTGCATACTCCTGGCACAACGGTCGGAGATGCTGGAACGTGCCTTCACCTGATTGCCGGCAGCAAAGATTTGCGGAAAGTGGGCAAACATGCGTCGGGCGATGCCCTGATGCTGAAGTGCCCCGAGACGGGTGAGCTTTCCACCATTTCCCCTGGCATTCTCCCACATTCTCGTCAGCATTCCCTTCACCTGCAGTCCGAGCGGAGTAAGATTACTCTCATCCTCGAAATGCCTGCATATCCATACATAACGGTCGTCATGCGCCATCCATCGGGAACCGTGGCGACCGTAATGACTGACATAAAAAGGAGTAAATCCGGCTGGGATAAGACCCGACGAAGGAATCAGGGAATCCTTGAGAGCATGCTTTTGGGAATCTGGCAAAGCGCCTTTCAAGGAATCAAGCACGCAGCAGGAGTCTGTCCCGAAAGTTCCAGTCTGCGCTGACGGACCTCCGGGATAGGCGAAATAAATGCCCCCCATCTGATGACGGGTTTGTGCTTGCATGGAAAGGATGTAACCTAACCATATATATAATAATGTAACTATTCTGTTCATTGCAGTTTACTTACTCATTGCATCAATGAGGAATACTTTGCAAATATAAGCAAAAAAATCAATATCTGCAATTTTTCTACGTAGAAAATACACTTTGAAGACGAAATTTCTACACTTTTCTTTCATTATCCGGAAGAATGAGGAAGAAGAAGACAGAGTGCAAACACGCCGTATGCATAAATATACTGCATAAAACATGCATAAAAAATAAACTTTTAAAACATTTTATCGTTAAAAATGCATTTTCTCTAATATTTATTTGGCAGTTTCGCATATTTTGTGTAATTTTGCAACCGCAAACGAATAAAAATACAACGTATGAAGGTAAAAAATAGCAGATTGGAAACATTGAAGATGCTCATCTCTAGTCAAGAGTTGAGTTCGCAGGATCAGCTCTTGCAAGCGCTCGCCCAGGAAGGATTTGAGATTACGCAAGCCACATTGAGCCGCGACCTCAAGCTACTGAAGGTAGCCAAGGCAGCTTCATCCAGCGGCAAATACACATACGTACTTCCGAACGATGCACTCTACAAGCGGGTATCCAACCATATCCCGATCAGCAACATGGCAATGGGAACAGGATTCCTCTCCATCAACTTCTCGGGCAACATGGTAGTTATCAGAACCCGACCGGGATATGCCAGCAGCATTGCCTACAACATTGACAACAGCGACATCACCCAGATTCTGGGAACCATCGCAGGAGATGACACCATCTTCCTCGTCAAGAAAAAGGGAATTACAGAAGAAGAGATCATCAATGCACTTTCGGTGGTTATTCCTGAACTCAGTCTGCACGACTGATTCAACCCATAAATAAGAAATAGAAACAAGAACATTATTAAATATTTAAGAGAAAATGGAAGAAGTTAAAGTAATGGTGGCTGACGAAAGTCACATCAAATACATCGACACCATTCTGACTACAATCGCAGAAGCAGCAAAGAAACGTGGTTCAGGTATCGCCAAGCGTTCACCTGAATATGTGGCTACCAAGATGCGCGAAGCCAAGGCTGTCATCGCACTCCAGGGCGATAAGTTCGCAGGTTTCAGCTACATCGAAACATGGGGCAACAAGCACTATGTCACCACATCAGGTTTGATCGTTCACCCAGACTTCCGTGGTATGGGACTGGCTAAGCGCATCAAGAACCTGACCTTTACGCTCGCCCGACAGCGATGGCCTCATGCCAAGATTTTCTCTTTGACTTCCGGTTCGGCTGTCATGAAGATGAACACCCAGCTGGGTTATCTTCCTGTTACCTTCGCCGACCTGACCGACGACGAGTCATTCTGGCGGGGTTGCGAGGGTTGCATCAACGTAGATGTCCTCCATCGCACTAACCGCAAATACTGCATCTGCACCGCCATGCTCTTCGACCCAGAGGAGCATCTGCCTATCAAGCTTCCTCAGGAAGTGATTGAGAGAATCCGCAAGATTGACGGTCCTTCTGCAGAAATCTAAATCCTTATATATAATAAGGTGTTGGCAAGAATGCCATCTAAATATTATTCACCACATATTAAACATAAAATAAAATGGCAAATAAGAAAGTTGTAGTCGCTTTCAGCGGCGGTCTCGATACATCATACACAGTAATGAAATTGACCCAGGATGGCTGGGATGTTTATGCAGCATGCGCTAACACAGGTGGTTTCTCTGCCGAGCAGTTGAAGACCAACGAGGAGAACGCATATAAGTTGGGTGCCAAAGCATACGTCACTCTCGACGTTACCCACGAGTATTACGAGAAATCATTGAAATACATGATTTTCGGTAATGTGCTCCGCAACAACTGCTACCCTATCTCAGTATCTTCAGAGCGTATCTTCCAGGCTATCGCCATCGCACGCTACGCCAAGGAGATTGGTGCTGACGCCATCGCTCACGGAAGTACAGGTGCCGGCAACGACCAGATTCGTTTCGACATGACCTTCCTGGTTATGGCTCCTGGTGTAGAGATCATCACCTTGACACGTGACAAGGCACTTTCCCGTAAGGAGGAGGTTGACTACCTGAACGAGCACGGCTTCTATGCAGACTTCACCAAGTTGAAGTATTCTTATAACGTAGGTATCTGGGGAACCAGTATCTGCGGTGGTGAGATTCTCGACCCTACCCAGGGTCTCCCAGAGGAGGCTTATCTGAAGCACGTTACTGCCAAGGAAGAAGAGGCTGAGCTGAAGATTACCTTCGAGAAGGGTGAGATTGTGGCTGTCAACGGCGAGAAGTTTGATGATAAGATTGCTGCCATCCAGAAGATTGAGGAGATTGGTGCATCTTACGCCATCGGTCGCGACTGCAACGTGGGTGACACCATCATCGGTATCAAGGGTCGTGTAGCTTTCGAGGCTGCAGCTCCTAAGCTCATCATCGAGGCTCACCGCCTGTTGGAAAAGAGCACATTGAGCAAGTGGCAGCAGTATTGGAAGGACCAGGTAGGCAACTGGTACGGAATGTTCCTCCACGAAAGTCAGTACCTGGAGCCAGTGATGCCGGATATCGAGGCAATGCTGACTTCTTCTCAGCGCAATGTAAACGGTACAGCTATTCTGAAGCTCCGTCCATACAGTTTCCAGACTGTAGGTATCGATTCACCAGACGATTTGACCAAGTCTAAGCTCGGTGAGTATGGTGAGATGCAGCACGGTTGGACAGCAGAGGATGCGAAGGGCTTCATCAAGGTAAGCTCTACCCCACTCCGTGTTTATTATGGTATGCACCCTAACGAGGAAAGATAATATGGTAAAAGTAGGTATTTTAGGAGCAGCTGGTTATACAGGAGGTGAGTTGATTCGCCTCCTTATCAACCATCCAGAGGCAGAGATTGTATTCGCCAACAGCGAGAGTAACGCCGGCAATCTAGTGGCTGAGGTTCACGAGGGATTGTATGGCGAGACTGATTTGAAGTTTACCGCCGAGATGCCTTTCGACCAGGTGGATGTTATCTTCTTCTGCTTCGGTCATGGCAAGAGCGAGGCGTTCCTGAAGGAGCACAATGTTCCGGAGAACGTGAAGATTATCGATTTGGCACAGGACTTCCGTCTTGCCCCAGAGACTGTGGTTGCTACCCAGCAGCCAACCCCAGCCGCTCACGATTTTGTATATGGTCTTCCAGAAATAAATGAATCAAAAATAGCCGTAGCTCAGCACGTGGCAAACCCAGGTTGTTTTGCAACCTGCATTCAACTTGGTTTGTTGCCTGCTGCTAAGATGGGCCTCATCAACAGCGATGTTTCTGTTAATGCCATTACCGGTAGCACCGGCGCTGGTCAGAAGCCAGGCGCCACTACCCATTTCTCATGGCGCAACAACAACATGAGCATCTACAAGGCATTCAACCATCAGCACGTGCCAGAGATTCGTGAGAGTCTGAAGCAGACACAGGGTTATCTCGATGCTGCCATTGACTTCATCCCTTACCGTGGCGACTTCGCCCGTGGCATCTTCGCTACAGAAGTGGTAAAGACCGACAAGCCTATCGAGGAAATCGTAGCAGGTTACAAGGAGTTCTACAAGGATGCCAAGTTCACCCACTATGTGGATAAGGCAATCGACTTGAAGCAGGTGGTGAATACCAACAAGTGCCTGGTTCATGTGGATAAGTACGGCGATAAGCTCCTGATTACTTCCTGCATCGACAATCTCTTGAAGGGTGCCGTAGGTCAGGCTGTTCAGAACATGAACATCATGTTTGGTCTCGACCAGACAACAGGTTTGAAACTCAAGCCATCAGCTTTTTAAATAAAAAAAATTCGGAAGAACGGATGAAAAATCATTCGTTCTTCTATCATAAAAAATAGTTTGTAATAAGATAACTCTATGAGTTGTCTTTCTTAAAACATAGATTTAACATGAAACTTTACGACGTATATCCTCTTTTCGATATTAATATTGTAAAAGGACAGGGCTGCAAGGTATGGGACGAAAAGGGGCAGGAATATCTCGACCTCTATGGCGGTCATGCCGTTATCAGCATCGGTCATTGCCATCCTCACTATGTGGAGATGCTCACCAACCAGTTGAACAACCTGGGTTTCTACTCCAACTCTGTCATTAACAAGTTGCAGGTGAAACTCGCTGAGCGTCTGGGCAAGGCTAGCGGTTATGAAGATTATCAGTTCTTCCTCATCAACTCGGGTGCCGAGGCAAACGAGAATGCCTTGAAACTGGCTTCTTTTACCAACGGCAGAACCCGCGTGCTCTCTTTAGAAAAGGCATTCCACGGCAGAACATCCCTTGCCGTAGAGGTTACCAATAATCCTAAGATCATCGCTCCTATCAATGACAATGGTCACGTAACCTATCTTCCTATCAACGATCTGGAGGCATGGGAGAAGGAACTCGCCAAGGGCGATGTATGTGCTTGTATCATCGAAGCTATTCAGGGCGTAGGTGGTTGTAACATGGTAACTCCTGAGTTTGCTCAGGGCTTGCAGGCAGCCTGCAAGAAATACGGCACCATCCTGATTTGCGATGAAATCCAGTGCGGTTATGGTAGAAGCGGTAAGTTCTTTGCTCACCAGTGGTTGGGCATCAAGCCAGATCTCATCACCGTAGCCAAGGGTATCGGCAATGGTTTCCCTATGGGTGGCGTGTTGATTTCTCCAGAGTTTACTCCTGTATATGGTCAGCTGGGTACTACCTTCGGCGGCAACCACCTGGCATGTACAGCAGCCCTCGCCGTTCTCGATGTATTCGAGAAGGAGAACCTGGTACAGAATGCGCATGAGGTTGGTGAATATCTCATCGCCCAGCTGAAGGAGTTGCAGAAGCGCAACAGCCATATCACAGAAGTTCGTGGCCGTGGTTTAATGGTAGGAGCCGTACTCGATATTCCTCACAAGGAAGTTCGCAGCAAGCTCATCCACGAGCAGCACTGCTTCACCGGTTGCGCCGGCACCAACATCCTCCGTATCCTCCCTCCATTGGTATTGACCAAGGAGAATGTGGATGACTTCATCGGAAGATTGGAAACCGTATTGAAGGAAGTATAGAAAGTGAAGAACGAAGAGTGAAGAATTCAACAGCTCTTCAGCCATATATACAACCCATAAAAGAAATAGGAAACACTCCTATCTTGAGCAGCAAGCCCTTTGCGGTTTGCTGCTTTTTTGTTCCCCTTATTGGAAAACAGACAATAAAGACAACAGGCTCTCAATAGAGAACAGCGATTATGCCGAAATACTGCGACAGCGTGTCGCAGTATTTCGGCATGCTCGGACAGAAATAGCCCGACATGTCAATGGCTATGTCTCTACCGCTTATTGGGAGATTGGTCAAATACTTCATGAGCGCAAGATTGAAAGTGGGTATGGTGACAGAGTTGTAAGACGGTTGTCAGCAGACCTGAAAGAACGCTATCCAAAGATGGGTGTTTCACCACGAAATCTGTGGTATATGAAAAAGTTCTATGAACGTTATGCAGGGCATAATGAGAAAGTGCAACGGAGCGTTGCACTTTTTCCGTGGTCGCACAATTTGCTGTTGTTGAGAAAGGGACTGAATGATAAAGCTACGCTATAGAGGTAGAACTTGCACTTGAAGATATGGGAAAACCTATCGGAGTGGCAGACTATCAGCTGATAGTACCGAAAGAGAAATTACAGAAAGTCCTTACTGATGAGATAAAGGCATTTAGTGAGGAAAAAGGAAAAAAGATTAATTGAGCAAGCAAATGTCAAAAGCAAATAATAGAGCGGCAGCCGATACATTTTTGGCTGTCGCTCTTGGCGTTTCGAATAAAAGTAATAAAAGATATTTATAGTCGATTCAGCTCTGCATTACCGGCACCAGTTCCCTTGTACTTGCTGCGTGTGGTATTGAACTTATAGCGAAGGGTGAGTTGCAGGTCTCTCGTACCTCGCTTAGACACTTGCAAGAGTTCCATCTTCTGGTTATAGAGCAGGTCGGCATCCCAACATTTATAAAGCAGGTCGTTGCCTTTTATTTCCAAGGTAAGGGCATCCTTTAGGAATGACTTGCTGATGCTGACATCCAGTACATGCTGCTCTTTGGCAAGATATACATTCATCGTGTTACCCTTGCTCTGATAGCGATAATCCACGTTAAGAGTGATGCCGCATGGCAAGGAGAAGGCATTGTTGAAGTTGCCCATGAAGATAGGACGATTCAAGCGATAAGATGCCACATCAGTATGGAGGGTGAACCAGGGCTTCTGCATGCCCAAGTTGATTTGCGGCGCCCAAATGCCTATCTTTGGAGCGGCACTGATGTAGGCGGTCATGCTCTTGAGGCTCTTCACGTTCTTACGACTTATCATGGTAATAGCTTCGTTCCCAGGCATTTGCTCCGCCCAATAGATGATGGCATTGCGAGAGTCCTTGTAGTTGACCATAAACTGGATGAACTTCCATACACCCGATAATTCCACTCTGTGATTGGTTTCGTTGTCGAGATAAGGATTACCTGTTTGGCGAGTAAATCGATTCATATAAGATACATTGTTGCTCAGTTGACTATATGAAGGACGAGAGGTCTTTACCGAATAGCTCAACTGTGCCATTACCTTACCTATCTTCGCACCATAGCTGATGGTAGGAAAGAGGTTGCGGAAGGAGCGACTCTGCTCGGGCTGATAGATGCCTGCATCATAATACTTGAATCTTACATACTCGTATCGCAACCCTGCCGTGATGTTTCCTATCGGGGTGAGGCGTGCGTATTGGATGAATGGACTTGCCGTCTGCTCCTCCAATTTGCTATAAGAGTTGGCGAGGAGGTCGGTGCGGTTCACTTCGTAGTCATCGTTGCGATGTGTATGGATATACTCAGCTCCATAGGAGAGATTACCGCCTAAGAGAGGAGAGGTAATTACGAGTTTAGTGGCTACCATCTTGTTGCTTACACGATTCTTGGAGTTGATGTTACGAGAATCGTGCTCCTGGCTCTGTTCATCGCTATAGGCATAAGCCCTGTTTGTACTGAAATAGAGGTCGGTATTCAGATCAATAGTGGTCTTGCCCCAAATGCCGTTGTAGTAGGCATTCAATTGATGGCTAGGACTGTCCTTGTCAACCGTCAGACCATCGGTTTTTATATAGTCGTAAAACTTACCGTCGGCAGTCACCTGACTATCGAAAAAATCTTTTGAGCGAGAATAGCCTGGCGAAGTCAAGGTATATCTCGCACCAATGGAATGATTGGCATTGAAATCATAGCTAAAACCACTGATAAGACGGTGCGATTCTATGCGACCTGTTACTTCGTTGTTGTTATGCTGTTGCCAAAGCGTATCAACATGTACAGCCTGTTCGTAGGTGGCCTTTTGCATCCATGTTGCATCAGAGAACTTATAAGTGGCAAAGAGATTCAGTCTATTATGGCGATAGTTCATGTTAACCTGTTGGATGGTATTGTCATGCTTATTATACCAATACACAGAGCGAGTATCAAAGCCGATACCTTCGCCTTTCTTCTTGATGGTCTTGATTTTGATTACTGCATTTACCGAAGCATCGTAGGTAGCTCCTGGATTCTGGATGACTTCCACACTCTTGATATCGGAAGATTTGATGTTATCCAACTCACTGATGTCTTGCATCTTCCTGCCGTTGATATATATAATAGGCGTACCCTTGCCGACCACCTCATATCCATCTTTCTTCTTCACGATGCTCGGCACATGCTTCAATACATCTTCTGCCGTACCCATCTTGCTAAGCACGGTTCCTGCCACGTTGGTCAGAAGTCCTTCGTGGGTCTTCTTATATTGAGGAAGATGAGCTTTCACCAGCACTTCGCCAAGTTCTTTGGAGAACTTATCAAATAGGGGCGTGTCGGAAATCTGTTCACCATTGATGTTCTGTGCCATCATCTGTGTTATGGTAATGCCACAGAAGGATGCTACTAACGCAAGTCTTTTCATTTTCTTACTATTCTTTATGTTGTTACTATTCTTATTTATTGCAAAATAGCAAGACAACGGCTATGCCAAAAACATAAACAATTGATTATCAGAATATATAGAAACAAAGTCCATAAAACGACCTGTCTAAATACTAGACACTGCTGTCTAGTTATTAGACAGAAAAGCCATCAAAAAGGTTGCGATACGACACCATCTCCTTAATATATTCATTGTATTATTATTGTATTCTTGCCGCAAAAGACTGAAAAACAATAAAATAGCAAAATCTATCGCATTTTTATGAGGGACTTTTTAGAAGATTAATACACTTTTATGAGGGACTTTTCGAGCTATCCATACACTTTTATGAGGGACTTTCTGCTTTTTTGTCTTTTGCTGTATCTTTTTGTATTTCAATTGGCTCTATTTCCAACTGATCAAAAATTATTTTATCTGAATTGCAAATTTCATTCTTGAATTTAGAGATATTTTTATTAGAAGCATTATTCAAATATACGACAATTCTATTTTGAATAGGTCTGATACCAACAGCAACCCACCCAATTTCGTCTCGCAATGCAGCTTTCTTGGCAAAAGATACTTTCAATTTAGCGTTTAATTCTTTTAATTCTTGAAGAGAATAAGTACAAGATACAAATGTCACATTTGAATCTGTGCCTAGTCTTTTCTTTATATCTTCTATTCCTTTTGGACTTCCATTTTTGACCATGACAATAAGTTTATTTGCCTTGACATATGAGCCTCCAAAATATTCTGGTGTTATTATGTCATCAGATGTTGTGTTGTTTTTCCTTACTGCAACATTTGCATAAGAATCATATAACTTTTCATTAAGTTGTTCTATGTTGCTTGCATAAGAAGGCCTACACTTATAACTATTCTCTGCACAAGAAGAGATAAATCCTAAAAGGATTAAAGAGAAGATTGTAAAGTATAAATTCTTACTATTCATAGTTGATAAAATTTAATAATACTACAGCATAGGTTAGTTCCACCCATCGAGTCGGACTCATCGTAAAAGCATTCTAGCCCGCTTCTTTCAAAAGGGGGTAGAATTCGACCCCTTTAAAATTAGGGTTGTTCAACTGCTCTCAAAGTCCTAAGTACTCCAAGGTGTTTTTGGAACGCAACCAATTCTTTACCACATCTTTGGGTTCAATGGGATTCTTCTGCCTTGCTATATCGGTAATGCAGATGTAATCAACACCATCTTTTGTTAGTGTTTTTTTCGTTTGGTTTCTTACAATAATCTTTGCCATAAGATATTTGTTTTTGCATTCATTTTTTATTTTTTGCGTTGTCGGTTTCCCGATTGCGAATGCGAATATACGAAAAATATCGCTAAAATGGGAACAAAAGAATAAAAAACGGATGAAATTTCGAAATAAGACTTAATTTTTAACGGTTGTTATAGCATTGGCGCACGTTTATTGTAGTGTTAAGATTGCAAAGACTATAAATAATGGATGTTTCACCACATCAACTTTGGAATATGATGAAATTTTATAAACGTTACGCAGGGTATGATACAAAAGTGCTACGGAGCGTTGCACTTTTGCCGTGGTCGCACAATCTGCTGCTGTTGAGTAAGGGGCTGAATGATGAAGCCACGCTATTTTATGCACAGGAAACCGTAGCCAAAGTCTGGAATCGCGACTTGTTGCTCAATGCCATCAAACTCAAAATGTATGAGACACAGACATTGGCACGAGTAGGCAACAATTTCGACCGCACTCTTCCTGCCGAACAAGCGCAGTATGCCAATGAGGTATTTAGCAGCAGCTACAATTTCGGCTTCTTAGGTGTGACAAGTCCCATTTTGGAGCTTGCACTTGAAGATATGGGAAAACCTATCGGAGTGGCAGACTATCAGCTGATAGTACCGAAAGAGAAATTACAGAAAGTCCTTACTGATGAGATAAAGGCATTTAGTGAGGAAAAAGGAAAAAAGATTAATTGAGCAAGCAAATGTCAAAAGCAAATAATAGAGCGGCAGCCGATACATTTTTGGCTGTCGCTCTTGGCGTTTTAAGAAAAAGTTATTACCTTTGCCAACAGGAAGAGACAACGCAAGAGTAGCCGACGAATTCTTCACTCTTCGTTCTTCACTCTTCACTTACGAACATGACAGAGAAACAACAGAAAAATGCTGCCGCTGCCTTTGTATTCATAGGAAATAAGTTCCTCAAGAATTTACCCAAACGAGAGTAGAAGCTCGTATAACAGTATTGAATTAAACGCAAACGTGTTTCTTCCGAAAGACGAAAATATGTACCAATGGGATTCATAAAGGCAGGGACAATCGTTACAGACCGCATACAAATAATTCCAGCAGCCAGCCTTTATCATAACTGTTCAAGAGGTATACGAAACCGCATTAACAGTCACAACCCTTGCCACATAGCCATTAGGCAAAGATGGCATATCAACTACCTCATTAACTGGATGCTCCTTAAGGGACTCCTCCCAGGTGGTATGAACTACTTTTAATTTATTGTTCTCTTTCATATCTACAAGCGCTTAATATAAATCAGTATAGAAGAACAAGTTCATTATTCCCCACAATAATGTTCCCAATCTGTCTCGTTCAGGTATTTCTCCACTTGAGCCTTGATTTCGGGAATATTCTCTTTTGCTGTAGCCCAAAGAATACGAGGCAACACCTGCGAATAACCATGCACCAAAACATGGCGCATACCTTCCACCTGTTTCCAAGGAATCTCCGGGTGACTTGCCTTGAATTCCTTGGTCAGCATATAAGCAGCCTCGCCTACTATCTCTACATTTTTCATCGTTGCAAAATAGACTAAAATATTTGAGGAAAACTCCTCAAACTCTATCCCATCAATGATTTTGAGTACGTTGGAAGAATACTCCACAATATCTTCCAGTCTTCCTTTATCCCTAACTAGCTCTCTCATATACCAAGATTTTATCTCGTTCAACACTCTCCTGAGCATACGGACGCAAAGAGCCATCAACTACCAAGTCAACTTCACGACCTAGCAGTTGCTTCAATTCCTCATACATTCCTCCATGAGTAAGCAAAGTAAACGAACCATGCTCAAAATCGGGGACAAAGAGAATATCTATATCGCTCTGAGCCTTTTCTTCACCACGAGCAAAAGACCCAAAGATCCATGCCTTCAACACAGGCTTCTTAGACATATAGTCATGGATTATACGTATAATTTGATATCTATCCATATTTACCTCCTCATTTTAAATAGTAATCACGCTGCAAATATACGCTTTTTATTTTTTATCTCCAAACATTCCTGCCTAAAAGTGCAAACCTACCTCAAAAAAATAATCTTAAATGGCTCTACTTTCGAATGTCAGCAGTCCTTCGTGGGTCTTCTTATATTGAGGAAGATGAGCTTTCACCACCACTTCGCCAAGTTCTTTGGAGAACTTATCAAATAGGGTCGTGTCGGAAAAGTGTCATCAAACCAAGACAGCATCAGTACTTACAAATAACTTTACAGATTAAGATATAGCGGAAATATCCCTTAAGGAAAGATTTAATTTCCCTTAAGGCAAAATATATTTTCCCTTAAGGCAAAAAATAAATATCCTTAAGGGAAAATTTTCAATTTCTTCTTTCCCCATTATATGGGTGTTTCTTCTTGATTGTCTATTTCTAGAATATCATTTACATAGTTTCATCTCCATCATCTATAAGATAGGTAAGTACAAGGAGAAGAGAACCAAGGACGTGGATACTTCCAGAATGGGAGTAAACTAGCGAATTTCTTAAAATATCGTCAGTAAACAAGCGTACTTCCTTAAAAAATCATCAATAAACACGCTATTTTCAGATAAAAGTAGTATCTTTGCACCGTAATTGCATTTTAACTATAGGACGACAATGA
>OGEE01000431.1_pt1 | contig 31365 bp, 19 predicted proteins | sample 1570571 | NCBI WGS metagenome assembly OGEE01 (sample SAMEA2582169, study PRJEB24529) | metagenome | biome: Human gut stool | place: China | collected 2011
GGTGGTTTTTCAGTTTTTCCATCAAGCGGATTTGTGCTTCCTGTTCTACCGGTTCGTGAGTAGGACCGTCTTCACCTACACGGAATGCATCGTGAGTCCAGATAAACTTCACTGGCAACTGCATGAGGGCAGCCATACGTACAGCCGGTTTCATGTAGTCTGAGAATACGAAGAATGTACCGCAGGCAGCGATTACACCACCGTGCAGTGCCATACCGATACAGCAGCAAGCCATAGTCAGTTCGGCTACTCCGGCCTGGAAGAAGGCACCGCTGAAGTCACCGTTAACAAATGCGTGAGTCTTTTTCAAGAAACCGTCTGTCTTGTCAGAGTTAGACAAGTCGGCAGAAGCACAGATCATGTTAGGAACCTGCTGTGCCAATGCGCCCAATACAGTAGCAGATGCGTTACGAGTTGCATCGTTTGCTTTCTGCTGGATACCTGCCCAGTCTACTTTCGGAGCTACTCCGCTGAACCATTCTTTCAGCTGAGCTGCTTTTTCCGGATTGGCTGCAGCCCATGCAGCTTCTTCTTCATAACGTGCAGCTACGATAGCTTTCAGTTCTTCTTCACGTTTTGCGTAAATTTCTTTTACGTCGTCGAAGATAACGAACGGATTTTCAGGGTCAGCACCCAAGTTGATCATAGTGTTCTTGTAAGCGTCGCCACCCAGAGGAGCACCGTGAGTCTTACAGTTGTGTTCGTATGAAGAGTTATCGTCCTTGCGGGCACCCTTACCCATGATACATTTACCGATAATCAGCGTCGGGCGTTTGCTTTCTGCTTTTGCAGCATCCAGAGCAGTACGGATTTGTTCACAGTCGTTACCGTTGATTTCGATGACATTCCATCCCCATGCACGGTATTTCATGGCTGTATCTTCAGAGATAACATCCTTTGTTTCTGTAGAAAGCTGGATGTCATTTGAGTCATAGAACATAATCAGGTTGTCCAGACCCAGGTGTCCGGCAATACGGCCTGCGCCCTGAGAAATTTCTTCCTGAATACCACCGTCAGAGATATAAGCGTAGATAGTTTCTTTATTGAAAGTAGGGTTACCTGTACGAGCTGCAAGGAATTTGGCAGCGATGGCAGCACCTACAGCGAATACGTGTCCCTGTCCCAGTGGACCAGAAGTGTTTTCAATGCCGCGCATTACGTCTACTTCAGGATGTCCCGGAGTAGGAGAGCCCCACTGGCGTAATTGTTTTAATTCGTCTAATGTAAATTTACCGATAAGAGCCAACTGTGAGTACAACATCGGTGACATGTGGCCCGGATCCAGGAAGAAACGGTCACGACCTTCCCATTTCGGGTTCTGAGGGTCATACTGCAGATACTCTGCATACAAGACATTGATGAAATCGGCTCCACCCATTGCACCTCCGGGGTGTCCAGACTTTGCTTTTTCAACCATTGAAGCAGCCAAAATACGAATATTATCAGCAGCGTGGTTCATTACTTGTTTGCTGTTCATATAACTAAATTTTGATTTGTATGCTACATAAAATGCGAGTGGCATACGTCACCCGCTTTTTGAAATTATGAGCAAAGGTATGACATTTATATGTAAATTACAAAGTGGAAATAACTTATTTATTTCACATTTTTTTACTTCTTGTATTTTACTGCAGCCTCTTCTACCGGCAGACAAGCCTTATAATTTTCAATATATGCATTGAATCCGGCAACGTCTTCTGCAGTAGGAGATACTTCTACGCCCGCATTTCCGGCAAACACTTTTTCGTCGAGGAAGTCAGCCAGTGACTGCTTCTTGTCATTGTTTACCAGATAAGAACCTAACAGTGCAATACCCCATGCACCACCTTCTCCTGCGGTTTCCATGACAGAAATCGGAGAATTGATGGCCGCAGCAAGAACTCTCTGACCTACACCCTTAGTACGGAACAGACCTCCGTGACCTGTGATGCGGTCTACTTTAATCTTTTCTTCGTTGAAGAGAATGTCATTTCCAATCTTCAGTACGCCTACCGATGCATACAAGTGTGCACGCATAAAGTTGGCCAGGTTGAATTTATCGCTTGCCGTACGAACGAACAACGGGCGTCCTTCTGTCAAACCGGTTACAGGTTCGCCTGAGAAGTAGTTGTACGAAATCAGTCCGCCGCAGTCTGCATCACCTGTCAGTGCGTGGTTATACAGTTTGCCGAAGATTTCGTCCATATCTACCGGCATACCCATCAGTTCCTGGTATTCCTTGAACAGATTTACCCATGCGTTCAGGTCGGAAGTACAGTTGTTACAGTGTACCATGGCTACCAGACTTCCGTCAGGAGTAGTCACCATGTCAATCATTTCGTAAGGCTTTGACAGGTCTTTTTCCAGTACGATCATAGAGAAAGAAGAAGTACCAGCCGATACATTACCTGTGCGCTGTTTTACGGCATTGGTAGCTACCATACCTGTTCCTGCATCACCTTCCGGCGGACAAACAGGTACACCAGCTTTCAGATGGCCTGATACGTCAAGTTTCTTGGCACCTTCTTCGGTCAGGCAACCGGCATTTTCTCCTGCCAGCAATACTTTCGGCAGAATGTCTGTCAGTTTCCAGCTGTATCCGTAAGGAGCTACTAACTTGTCGAACTTTTCAATCATTTCGGCAGAGTAGTTCTTTGTTTCAGGGTCGATAGGAAGCATACCTGAAGCATCACCGATACCCAGAACTTTTTCGCCGGTAATCTGCCAGTGTACGTAACCTGCCAGTGTAGTGAAGAAAGTAATGTCCTTCACGTGTTCTTCCTTGTTCAGGATAGCCTGATAAAGGTGAGAGATACTCCATCTCAACGGAATGTTATAGACAAAGAGTTCAGACAGTTCGGCAGCTGCTTTACCTGTATTGGTATTTCTCCAGGTACGGAACGGTACAAGGATTTCTTCTTTGTCGTTGAAAGCCATGTAACCGTGCATCATGGCACTGATACCGATGGCTGCCAAGTTTTCTATTTCGATGCCGTACTGGTTTTTTACGTTTAAGCGAAGGTCAGCATAGCAGTCCTGTACTCCTGCCCAGATGGCTTCAATGCTGTAGGTCCAGAGTCCATCTACCAGCTGATTTTCCCAGGTGTGACTTCCCTGAGCAATAGGTTTATTTTCCTGGTCAATCAGGACAGCTTTGATTCGGGTAGAACCGAACTCAATACCCAAAATGGCTTTACCTGCCTCAATGGTTGACTTTGCATCTTTCATATTAAAAATCGATTAGTTAAAGTGAAAAATAAGGCAATATTAAAAAATAAAAGTGCTGCCAGAAAGAAATCTTCTGTCCAGCACTTTTAAGATATACTTGGTTAAGTATTAGCAAAGAGCTTTGTTCAGCATGTAGTATACTTCGTTCATGCGAAGTTCTTTCTTGAAGCTGTCGATGGTAGTATCCTTGTTGATATGTACCATTTCGATTCCAGCGATTTCAGCATAGTCTTCCCAGTATTCTGCAGTCAGGTCGTATGAGAAGCAAGAGTGGTGAGTACCACCAGCCAAAATCCATGCACCTGCACCAATTTCGAAGTTAGGCATCGGTTTCCAAAGTGCAGAAGCAACCGGCAATTTCGGCAGCGGTTTCGGTTCGATACATTCTACGTCGTTTACAATCAGACGGAAACGGTTGCCCATGTCTACTACAGTAGCAGTACATCCTGTACCTACCTTAGAAGTGAAGACAAGACGTGCAGTCTGGCTCTTGCGTACACCGATACCGAGGAAGTGTACTTCCAGACGAGGTTTCTTGGCAGCAATCATCGGACAAACTTCCAGCATGTGAGCCTGAAGGATAGAGCTGTTTTCACCGTCGAAGTTCAGTGTGTAGTCTTCTAGGAAAGAACATCCGTTAGGCAATCCCTGGTTCATTACCCATACAGTACGATACAAAGCAGCTGATTTCCAGTCACCTTCTGCACCGAAACCATATCCTTCTGCCATCAGGCGCTGTGAAGCCAATCCCGGAATCTGGTCGAAGTAGCTTCCGTCAGTCTGACCCAGGTCGTCGAAGTTAGTTGTGAAACCTTTGGCGCCTTTAGCTTTCAGGATAGCACGCAGAGCCAGTTCAGCTTTAGCGGCATTCCATATTTTCTGGTATGCTTCAGAAGCTTTGTCTTCCAGTTCAGCATCGTGGTCATATTCATTGAAGTAAGTTTTTACAAGAGCTTCTACCTCTTCGTCTTTTACTTCTTTGTGATAGCTCATCAGTTCGCTTACCGGACAGTAGTCTACGTGGTAACCCATGCGCTGTTCAGCTTCTACTTTATCACCGTCTGTAACAGCTACGTTGTTCATCTGGTCGCCGAAACGCAGAATCAGCATATCCTGAGAGTCTGCCCATGCAGCACATACGCGCATCCATACAGCAATCTTAGACAATGTGTTTTCATCTTTCCAATAGCCAACTACTACTTTGCGGCGTACGCGCATACGAGCGCAGATGTGACCAAATTCACGGTCGCCGTGAGCAGACTGGTTCAAGTTCATGAAGTCCATATCCATGGTATCCCAAGGAATTTCCTTGTTGAACTGAGTGTGCAGGTGGAGCAACGGTTTCTTTAACTGCTGCAAGCCGTGAATCCACATTTTAGCAGGAGAGAAAGTGTGCATCCAAGTGATGACACCGATACATTTTTCTTCGTTGTTGGCTGCTTTGAACACTGCTTCTACTTCTTTAGAAGAGTTGGCAGTTCCTTTATATACTACTTTCACAGGCAATTTGCCGCTGGCATTCAAACCTGCTACCATTTCGTTACTGTGTGCGTCTACTGCGATAACTGCATCGCCTCCGTAAAGGAGCTGAGCTCCGGTTACGAACCATACTTCATATTGATCAAATGCGTTCATAGTGATTTTATGTTTTTAATTGGTTGGATATTTGTTTTTATGTTATTTTTTCTGTCCGTAATAATCGTTCGGACCGTGCTTGCGGCTGAAGTGTTTTTCTACCAGCAGCGGGTTCATGGTCAGGTTCGGATTGACAGCGTAAGCAATGCTGGCCATTTTGGCAACCTGCTCCATGACTACGGCATTGTGAACGGCATCGTGTGCATCCTTACCCCATGAGAAAGGACCGTGGTTCTTTACGAGTACACCCGGAGTATGTACCGGATTCATACCTTCAAAGCGTTTCACGATTACGTTTCCTGTTTCCATTTCGTAGGCGCCCTTCACTTCTTCTTCCGTCATGTCGGCAGTGCAGGGGATAGCTTCGTGGAAATAGTCGGCGTGAGTCGTTCCGATGTTCGGAATATCGCAGCCAGCCTGTGCCCATGCAGTAGCGTATGTAGAATGTGTATGTACCACACCGCCGATTTCAGGGAAGGCTTTGTACAGTACAAGGTGAGTCGGTGTGTCGCTTGAAGGACGCAAGTTTCCTTCTACCACGTTTCCTTCCAGGTCGACTACTACCATGTCTTCGGCTTTCATTTCATCGTAAGACACTCCACTGGGTTTGATAACCACCAGTCCGCTTTCACGGTCGATGGCCGATACGTTTCCCCACGTGAAAATAACCAGTCCGTGTTTCACCAAATCCAGGTTGGCATGGAACACTTTTTCTTTCAGTGCTTCTAACATATTCTTAAAGTTTGAATTTCGGATCTTTCTGATAAGCCTTGTCGTTGAATTTGTAAAGAGAGGCTCCTCTTCGTGATCCTGTTTTATCAATTTTATCTGTTTTCTCTATAAATCCCATTTCTGCAATACGCTTGCGGAAATTTCGCTTGTCCATCGGTTCACCGTAAATTGCTTCGTAGAGACTCTGGAGCTGTGTCAGGGTGAACAACTCCGGCAAGAGGTTGAAGCCGATAGGGGCTCTTGAAGCTTTTTGCTTCATAATGGCACGAGCCTTCTCAACCATTTCATTGTGGTCAAAAATCAGGTCGGGTAGGTTATTAATGTTTACCCAGTATGCGTTGTGCTGCTGTACCAGCTCACGGTCATATTCATTGATGTTGATTAAGGCATAATAAGCCAGTGAGATAACTCGTTCGCCCGGATCTCGGTCTACAGCTCCGAACGCACCAATCTGGTCCATGTATACATTTTCCAGTCCGGTCAGTTCGCTCAATACGCGTTTGGCAGCATCATCGGCACTTTCGTTTTCCTGGATGAAGCCTCCCATCAGCGACCATTGTCCCATTGCAGGCTCGAAATTTCTTTTGAGTAGCAATAGATTCAGTTCGCCTTTGTCGAATCCGAAGATAATACAGTCGATTCCGACATAAAATTTGGGATTATGATTATAATATGTGGTCATGAAGTTCGTGACTTTTGGTTCTTTACAACTTGGTTTCTTAGGTCTCTGTTATTTTTCTACTGTAAACTTGAAGATACAGTGACTGTGGTAAGTCTGTCCCGGAGTCAGGATAACAGAAGGCCATTGTGGTTTGTTAGGGCTGTCAGGATAGTGCTGTGTTTCCAGACATACAGATGCACGCTGCGGGTAAACAATACCTTTCTTACCCTTCACTGTACCATCCAGGAAGTTTCCGGTATACACCTGAATACCCGGTTCGTCTGTATACACTTCCAGACTGATACCGGTTGTCGGGCTGGTCAGTTTAGCTGCCACCTGATTGATGTCACCTTTGGTTTTCAGTACCCAGTTATGGTCAAATCCGTTACCGAATCTTACTTGTTCGTTAGAGAAATCTGTCACTCCTTCGCTGATGGCTTTCGCTGTGTTGAAGTCAAACGGAGTATCTTTTACTGCCATCATTTCACCTGTTGTCATGAAGGTGCTGTCTACCGGAGTAATACTGTCGGAAGCTACGTAGAGCAGGTGATCTGTAGCTGGTTTAGACGGGTCGCCATTCAGGTTGAAATAAGAATGGTTGGTCATGTTAATGACTGTTGTCTTGTCAGTAGTGGCATCGTATTTAATATCGATGGCATTGTCTGCAGTCAATGAATAAGTCACATTGGCAGTCACATTTCCCGGGAAGTTATTGTCTCCGTCGGGCGATTTCATGGTCAGCACGATGGTACTGTCATTGGCTTGGTTCGCTTCGTATACCTGATATTGCCATCCGGTAGGACCGCCGTGCAGGCAGTGACCGAAGTTATTGGTCGGAAGCTGGATTTCCTGTCCGTCGATAGTGATTTTCCCTTTATTGATTCGGTTGGCATAACGGCCGATAGAAGCTCCGAAGTCACTTGGAATATTCTGATAATCTGCAATGCTGTCAAAACCGAGAACTACATCCGTCATCTTTCCGTTCTTGTCAGGAACCATGACCGATACGATTCGTCCGCCGAAATTGGTTACACAAACTTCCATACCCTGGCTGTTCTTCAAAGTATAAAGTTTGATAGGTTTGGCATTTTCAGCTGAAACCTCAAAATTAGCAGGGTTCAAGCCTGATAAAGTCAGCTCCGGTTGCTGGGCTTGCTTGGAAGCACAACCGCTCAATACTGCAAGGATGATACTTGCCCCTAAGAAAGATTTATTCATGCTTTTCATGTGAAATTATTGATGTTGTTATCTATGGTGTAAAAGTAACACTTAAAACGATTGCTTGTTCTTTTTTTCAGATGTTTTTCAACATAGAATGTGTGTTTTTCAGTAGTTTCTATAAAAAAGGAAGAGGACATGCGGTTTTTGATTTGCATGTCCTCTTTTTATGAGTTGGTTTCTATGGATTACCAGAAGTATGCGTAGAATAAAGCGCAGAGAACTACAACGCCCAATGTGGCAATTACATCCCACATATTCCAGCTTTCGCGAATTGCTTTCTTGTAATCACCGGTGAAAGTGATGGCTGCAATTTGTTCAGATGTCGGTTTGGCAGTAAACATGGATACTACGTACATCATGATAACGATGAATACCAGCAACCATACTTCAAAGATAAGCCAGTTAGTCTGCCAGAACCAAGAAGTGTATTCCCAGAACGCTCCGTCCATAACTGCTTTACCAGAGTCGGTAAGCACGTTGGTCAACAGACGCAACATACCAATAAGGAAGCCTCCGATAAGTCCCCATTCTCCAGCTTTCGGTGTGATGCGCTTAGAGAAGATACCTAGGGTAAATACGGCTACCATGGCAGGAGCAATCAGAGACTGAATATCTTGAAGATAAGAATACAGGTTACCCATGTTCATCATGATAGGCATCCAAGCCAGTCCCAACAGTACGACAACGACTGTAGCTATACGACCTACCATTACGTAGTGACTTTCGCTCATGCCTTTCTTCATAGGTTTGTAGAAGTCTTCTGTAAACAATGTTGCACAGCTGTTAAAGAATGCAGCCAAAGAAGCCACGAGGGCGCAGATGAAACCGATGGTTACAATACCTTTCACACCTGCAGGCAAGATGTTCTTTACCATCATGGCAAAAGCACCGTCTGTGTCATGTGTGTTGGTGATATCCATTACGATGTTGCTGCCGGTTTTCTGTGAGAGTGCGAATGCCACCATACCCGGAATCAGGAACATGAATACAGGCAACAGTTTGAAGTAACCGGCTGCAATTGTACCGCGGCGTGCACGTGCCATGACTTTACGGTTATCTTCTCCCTTAGTCTGTCCGAGCACACGCTGTACGATGTGTTGGTCAGTACACCAGTACCAGAAACCGATGATAGATGCTCCGAGGAATACCACATAGCCCGGGAATTGCGGATACATAGGGTCTGCAGGGTCAGTGTGGAACATGTGAGTTGTTCCGAAACCGTCGTGTGCGGCGTTACAAACGGCCATCATTTGTGACCATCCTTCTGAGATGCTGCCATCGCCCAGCATATTCAAGCCTAAGAACAAAACTAAGAATGAACCAATGATAAGAATAGGAGTCTGGATAGCAGAAAGTGTCATTACACCTTTCATACCGCCGAAAACGGTGAACACGGCTGTGATGAAGATAAGGCCGAGTGCTCCCCACCAGAATGGAAGACCGAGCAGGTATTCAAAGAAGATACCGCCAGTAAATGCAGTTACAGATACCTTTGTCAATACGTAGGCAATCAGTGTAATGATAGATAACCATGAACCAGTACGTTGTGTGTAGCGGAATTTCAGGAAGTCAGGCATAGTGATAATCTTGCCCATTTTGTTGTTTAATAACTGATAGAAAGGAACGAACAACCATCCTAAAATAAGAATCATCCATCCTTGCATTTCCCAGTGTGCCATTCCCACACCGTCTTTTGCACCTGTACCGGCCAATCCTACAAGGTGTTCAGAACCGATGTTTGCTGCGAAGATAGCAGCACCGATAATGTACCAAGGTTCCCCTTTTCCGAAAAGGTAGTCCTGACTGTCGGCACCTTTCATCTTTTCCTGATCTTTCTTTATTGCACGGTAAACAGCCCATACAATAGCGATGACTCCGACGGTGAGAACCAGCCAGTCGAGCCAAATAAATTCAGTTGAATTCCAATTCATAATAGTATTATTTTAATTATTTGTGTATTGATTTTGCGGTTATCAAAACGTGTTTTTATACTGTTCGTTTTTCAAAGTGTATTAGTAACACTAATTCGAGTGCAATATTACGGATAAGTGTAAAATTACACTAATAAAAGTCCATGTTTTAGAGCATGTTTCGTCCTTTTTTTTTCGTTCTCCTTCGTTTTTAACATTTCTGCAGATGATGAAAGTAAAAAACTTCTGTCGACTTTTGAGTATTTTTACGCGTTCGTTCGTATTAGTTATTGTGAAAATAAAAAACTAGAAGATATGAAAAGAGTGATTCTGTGGCTGTGCCTGTCTGTGGTTATAGGGGCGGTACAAGCACAAACCGGGCGGTTGGACTTGAAACTTCCGCAAGGACATCCCCGCTATCTGACCACACAGGAGGGGAAGAAAGAAACTCAGGAGTTGATTAAAAAGGCTCCTTGGGCAAAAGATGTGTATGAGCGGCTTCGGCAACGGACAGATAAATACGTAGATCGGGGAACAGACTGGCTGTCCTCCCGTTTGCTGATGTACTGGAACACACATGCCACCGATGTATATATAAAAGGTGAGTACTACGACCATGCCGGAGGTGAGAAGGCACCGGCTCCAACAGTGGTATTTACCGGAGCACGCAGCCATGCCACCAATTACAAACGTCCTCGACTGGAGGACTTGGAGCCTTATCAGGAAGATGCCAGAGGAATGTATCTGGCCAACAGTATCCTGGAAGGTAATCCTTACGAATGGGTGAGCATCAGCAAAACCGGAAGAATGATTGAAAGCATCAACAATGAAATCGTAGGCATAGCCCGCGATGCGGCATTCCTCTGGTGGCTGACCGGCGAGCAGAAGTATGCCACGGCAGCTGCTTCCGTCTTTGATGTGTACATGACAGGTCTGTACTACCGCAATGTGCCTGTCGACTTGAATTATGGTCACCAGCAGACGCTCGTAGGAATGACTTCCTTTGAGGTGATTCATGAAGATGTCATAAATTCCTTGGTGCCGCTTTATGATTTCCTTTATGCGTATCTGCAGAAAGAAAAGCCTGAAAAGATGACCATCTATGCCGATGCGTTCAAGAAATGTGCCGATAATATCATCGCCAACGGGGTACCTCACAACAACTGGAACCTGCTGCAGGCGCATTTCATTATGAATATTGCCCTGATTCTGGAAGATGATGCGAAGTATGCTGACGGCAAAGGACGCCATTACTATATCGATTATCTGGTGAACCAGTCGTCCATCCGTCAGTGGTCATTGAAAAAACTGGCCGATTACGGATTCGATGCAGCAACGGGTATCTGGGCAGAATGTCCCGGCTACAGCAGTGTGGTGGTAGGTGATTATGCCAGCTTTGTCAGCCTGTTCGATGAGAATCTGGGGATGGACCTGACCAAGGAGATTCCGGTACTTCCGAAAGCTGTAGAAGCTATGCCGCAATACCTTTTCCCGAACCGTATGGTCTGCGGGTTTGGCGATACGCATCCTTCCACACTGCGGACGGATATTTTCCGTTATATGATTCAGAATGCCCGTACCCATGGAAAGTCTGAAGAAGAACGAAAGTTTACAGCCATGCTGAAACTGTTCGATCCGTCTTCTTCTCTTCCGGTGGCAGAAAGAGGCAAGGCACCGGTAGCCATTACTTCTTTCTTTGCCGGGAAACCGCTCGTGTTGGATGAAAAAGTGAAGGCTGGCCAAATTGACGACTATGTAACTCCGACTTTCTATGCCCCGAATGTGAGCTGGCTGGTACAGCGCAACGGGATGAATCCCCGTCACAGTCTGATGGTGTCACTGAACGGAAGTGAAGGCAATCACATGCACGCCAACGGCATCAGCATGGAACTGTATGGCAAGGGCTACGTGCTCGGTCCGGATGCCGGTATCGGAAAAACTTTGTATCAGGGCCTGGATTACCTGGAGTACTACAGCCAGTTCCCTTCGCATAATACGGTCTGCGTAGACGGAATTTCTTCTTATCCTGTCATGAAGAGCAACCATTCCTTCAAGCTGCGTGCCCTGTATCCTGCGACTGGCGAACGGATTCCTTACCAGCCGATTTCTTATAGTGAAGTCTACTTCCGCGAACCGGAAACTTTTGCCGACCAGACCCGTCTTAACGGAATTGTCAATGTGGGTGATTCTGCAGGTTATTATATCGATATATTCCGTAGCCGGAAAGTAGAAGGCGGCGACAAGATGCATGACTATTTCTATCACAACTTAGGACAGCAGATGACGCTGACAGCGGCCGACGGCAGTGAACTCGAACTTCAGCCTACGCAGGAACTGGCTTTTGCCGGAGCCCATCTGTATGCTTACTCTTATATATATAATAAGAAGCGGGCGGTGACAAGCAAAGACGTGAAAGCCGGATTTACCATCCAGATGCCCGACAAGGACGATATTACGATGAACCTCTGGATGAAAGGGGAGGAAGGACGCGAAATCTTTTCAGCCCTGAGCCCTATGACGGAAGGATTGAGCCGCATCAAGAATATGCCGTATTCCATTAAGGACCAGCCTACGCTCACTTTCGTGGCACGCCAGAAAGGAGAAGCCTGGAACCGTCCGTTTGTGGCCGTGTATGAACCTTCTACCCTAAAAGAACCTTCCTGCATTGCGTCGGTCGATTATCCGCAGGTAAAGAGTGAACAGCAGGGCAGTCATGTCGGCATACGCGTGGCACTGACCAATGGAAATGTCGACTGGATTCTGTCGTCGGATGAGAATGCACACCACTGCAAGTTGGAAAAGTTGCAGGCCCGTGCAGGCTATGCGCTGTGCCGTCAGTCGGAAAAGGGAGAAACTCTTCAGGCTTTCCTGGGCAACGGTACACAGCTGGAAGCGGATGGAGTGAGCATCCGGACAGATGCACCTGCTGATGTCTTGCTGCTGAAGCAGGATGGAAAATGGATGTATACGGCTACGGCTCCTTGTAGGGTAGTTGTAGGAAAGAAAAAATATACGCTTTCAGTTTCAAAAGAGTTACGTCTTTTGAAGTAAAATGAAATTTTAAGTTTACTTTTGTAGTAATATATTGATTTATAATTGTATACGCTCTTCCAGTACTTCCTTTGCAGTACTTCAGTACTGCAAAGGAAGTACTGTGGTACTGTCGAGGAAGTATTGTAGTACTTCTTTGACAGTACTTATCAGGGTATGAGGTTTTGTATTGATGTCTGGGAAGACAGTGCGGTTTTTTGTCGGATATTTTTATGAAATATAGGCAGATTCTATGTATTTTTGCTCATGAAACCTATGGCAGTTTTGTAAATGAAGAAATGTTTGATATATATTTATCTCCTTTTGTTAACCAGTCTGTGCTGTTTGCAAGCGGGAGCTGTTTCCTCCGAAATCCGTAGTTTGTCCGTATCCGACGGACTCCCTGATTTGATCATTAATACGATATACAAAGATTCAAAAGGCTATGTCTGGATGGGAACGAATACCTCAGTAGAGCGTTTTGATGGCATACGCCTGGAGCATTACATGGTAGAGGGCAGCAATGAGAACCTGAAGCGGGTGTTTGCACTGGTTGAGATGCCGGGCAATGAACTATGGGTTGGTACGGGCATGGGACTTTTCCGCTTGGCCGATGATGCCGAGAAGCTCGAGCGGCTGGCTCCTGAAATGATTACAAGCGGGGTACATGCATTCTGTAAGTTGGGGGATGTGCTCTATGTAGGAACGGAAAAAGGATTGTATGTATACAAGGGAGGAGTTTTTGAGCATGTGCTGGTAGACAAGAATGTCTTTTCGCGTGCTAATTTTGTTACGGGAATGGTGGAAGGAGAAAACGGTATATTGTGGCTCTCTACGATGGGTGGCTTGAAATCTTTTCGTTTGTCCGACCATACTATTACTTCTTTTTCAGATAAATTGGCGAAGAACGGGCAGAACCTTTCTTTCTATAACATCACACGTATCGGTTCAAAGATTTTTATGGGTACAATGTCCAGCGGGCTGGTGCTTTTTGATACAGCCAGCAAGCACTTTTCACGCTATCTGGATGTAGGTTGCGGAGTCATCTCTGCTTTGTCGGGCGATGGGAAAGACCTGCTCTATGTAGGAACGGACGGAAACGGTGTGCATTTTATTTCCGTGAGTCGCCAGCGTGTTATCCGTACCTTTCTACACGACCGTGAGGCAGATAGCCAGATTCGTTCCAATTCTGTGTACTCTGTATTGGTCGACCGTGACGGCTTGTTATGGATTGGCTTTTACCAGTTGGGTGTAGACTACACCTTGTTCCAAAGCGACTTGTTTTCCACCTATCAATATGAGAACTTGTTTGATTCCAGAGACATGGCTGTCCGTACCATTGCCTTTCATGGAAGTCAGAAACTGATAGGTTCGCGCGACGGCTTTGTGTTTATCGATGAGGCCGATGGCAGATTCCAGATATTCAAGGCGCCCCGTCTGCGGGCTTCCATCATTGTGTCAAGCTGTTATTTCGACGGGAAATATTATATCGGAACCTATGGAGGAGGTATGTATGTGCTTGATGGCGCCACATTGGAACTGCGGGATTTTGAGATTGCTTCCGAACCCTTCCAGCATGGACATATTTTTGTGCTTCGTCCTGACGACCGGGGAAATCTGTGGATTGGTACTTCTGCCGGATTGTATTGTTACCGGAACGGGAAAATCGTGCGTCACTTCAAGAGCGACAGTTCCAAACTGCCCGAAGGCAACGTTTATGAGATTTATTTTGATTCATCCCATAAAGGATGGATTTGTACGGAAAGCGGTATCTGCATCTGGGACCCTTCGTCCGAAAGCTTGAAGAACGATGTGTTCCCGGAAGGATTTGTGCATAAAGAAAAAATCCGTATGATTTATGAAACTTCCGACCATCAGCTCTATTTCTTGCCAGATAAAGGAGAATTGTTTGTATCCGACCTTACCATGAGTCATTTTAGCCGGCTCACTCCCGGAACGCTGTTGGACGGAAAGTCGTTGATGGCTGTGGTGGAAGATTCGGAAGGCTGGCTGTGGGTGGCGACCAATAAGGGTATGTACCGTTTCGACAAGAAAACCAAGGTCGTACCTTTCAATTTTGCCGATGGTATTCCCAGTCTGATATTCATCAACTGCATTCCGATAAAAGATGAAGACGGAAACTTCTGGTTTGGTAACTCCAGAGGACTGGTGCGCCTGAATGGGAAAGACATGGATATGCTCCCCAGCCGTTATATTATTTCGTTGTCGGATGTGCTGGTCAATGGTAAGAGCATGCAGCATCAGCTTTCGGGAGAAGAAGGCCATTACGCGCTCACACTGGAGAATTCGCAGAAGAGCGTAATCATTCAGTTCTCTGCACTTACGTACAGCGACCCGAACAGCCTGATGTATGAGTATAAGTTAGGAGAGGAGGGAGAGTGGATTTCCTTGATGGGAAAATCGGAAGTATCGCTGTATGATTTGCCTTCGGGAGTCACTTCTTTTGTTATCCGTCAGATTGGGTATCCCGATTCGGCCATGACCTTGGATATTTGCATTCCCGACCGTTCCTGGTATAAGTGGATATATTCTCTTGTGGCATTGTTGTTGGCGGCTGCAGGTGTGTATGTGTTCCGTCGTAGCCTGTTGCGTGTGGTATGGGCGGTTTTACGTAAGCTGAACGGCTTTAACGACGCGGAAATACCGATGGCTGTGGAGGAAGATAAGAAAAAAGAAGAGGCAGAAGAAGTCGTAACACCGGAAATAGAACCAGTGACAGAGGAAGAAACTGTGGCGGAACCTATAGAACCGAAGCCGGAGAAAAAGACTGCTTCCTCTGCTGATGACAAATACAGGACGAACAAGGTCAGCCCGGAAGAGTGCAAGCGGCTTTACCGTCTGCTGGAACAGGAGATGAAGCGTAACAAACCTTATCGCAATCCGAATCTCAAAGTGGCAGATCTTGCTGTGTCGATAGGCACTACCTCCCATTCACTTTCCTATCTCTTCAACCAGTATTTGGAAAAGAATTATTATGACTATATCAACGAATATCGTGTAGAAGAATTCAAGTCGCTTATCCTGAAAGATGAGTATGCAAAATATACTCTGACAGCCATGGCAGAACTTTGTGGTTTCAGTTCGCGTGCCTCGTTCTTCCGCACATTTAAGAAACTGGCAGGAATAACTCCGAACGAATACATCAAACAAGTCTCAGGTGAGCATCGTCCGGTAGATTAACGGACTTTTTAGTGTCAAAATAGGGAAAAACATCCTGTACGTAAGTGTCAAATAATAATTTGAGACTCTCGTGCGGGATGTTTTATTTCGTTGTTAATCAATTGTTTGTGTAGAAACTAGTCTTGCATGATAAGGTGAGATTTATTCCATGTTACATTTGTTTTAGTTTTTTGGGATTGTAGATACATTTGCAGTGTCAAAAAACCAAAACAAGCTAATTTATGAAAGACCTGACGAACACATCCAATGAGCTAGTAGCACAGATTTTTGCGGACTACCATCAGTCGGTCTTCTTTTATATCTATAAGAAAATAGGGAAAAAAGAAGATGCGGAAGATTTGGTTCAGGACGCATATCTTCGCCTTTTGGAATACCGTGCTATGCTTCGTCCCGATACCGTAAAATATTTCTTGTTTACGATTGTACGTAATCTGGTGTCTGACTATCTCCGCCATTTTTATAAAAAACAGGAAGTGGCCGCTTATCTGGAGGAAAATTATCAGTCACAGCGTGCTGGAGATGCAGATGCCTGTGTCATTGTACGTGACTTGCAGAAGCAAGAACTGATGAGAGTGAATTGTCTGCCTTGTCAGCGTCGTAAAATCTATATTATGAATCGTTTTGAGGGGAAAACATCGGCAGATATTGCGGCCGAATTGAATCTTTCTGTTCGTACGGTAGAGAACCATCTGTTCATCAGCCGCAAGGAAGTACGCAACTATATGAAACAATGTATATAAAATAATGATAAGAAGTAAAAACGTTAATTTAAAGTTTAATCTTATGAAGAATGGTTTTCTGAAAAATTCATCGCAGAGAGTCCTTTTTTCAGCCATGATGGTTTCGGCTTTAGTAGCCGGCAATGTGGCTCCGATGCATGCGGAGGTGACTTCTGTACAATCGGTTTTGCAATCGGTAAGTGTGAAAGGACAAGTGCTGGATGCGGAGGGTATCCCCGTTATTGGTGCAAGTGTTCTTGAAAAAGGAACTACAAATGGAGTGATCACAGACATTGACGGAAATTATTCGTTGAATGTGTCTTCTAAGAATGCAGTAGTGGTGATTTCTTATATTGGCTATAAAACGGTAGAATTGCCAGCTTCTAATCCTAATTTGTCGAAAGTCATTCTTAAGGAAGATACAGAGGTTTTGGATGAAGTAGTGGTTGTAGGCTATGGAGCTCAAAAGAAACAGACTTTGACAGGATCTGTAACAGTTGTGGATGAGAAAATGTTCCAAAACAAAGGAACGGTGAGTAACCCTCTTTCAGCTATGCAGGGACAGGTACCAGGACTACGTATTACTCGTTCTTCTGCTGCTCCTGGTGAGGAAGGATGGGGAATATCTATACGTGGTGCAGTATCTAAGAATTCTGTAGACCCGTTGCTGATTATTGATGGTGTGCCTGCAAGCAGTGTAAGTGAAATGTCCCAGTTAAGTGCAGATGATATTGAATCCATTAACTTCTTAAAGGATGCTTCTGCAGCCATTTATGGAGCTAAGGCAGCTGGAGGTGTAATTCTGGTAACAACGAAACGTCCGGATGCAGGTAAAGCAAAAATAGAATATAGCGGTTCGTTTACTCGTAAAATCGTGGGATTGCAACCTCGTTTGATGAGCCTTGATGAATGGGCTGATGGGGTAATTCAGGCACGTACTAATGATGGTTATGGAGAGGATGATCAATGGATACGTTATGCTAAGTTGGCAAAGTCTTTAAAGGGAAGCTGGATAAACTTGAATGGGGGAGATGGTTCGGTTCCTAATCCAATTCCTAATGCTTTTATTGGTGTAGCCGATTTTGTGTTTCACGATATGAACTGGACAGATGTGTTATGGGGAAATGCAAATTCTACACAACACAATTTGAGTCTTTCAGGAGGAACTGATAAATCTAGTTACCGTCTTTCATTGGGTTATCTGAATGATCAAGGTACTTTGCAATGGGGTAATAATTCAAATGAACGTTATAATGTGCGTTTATCTAATAGTTTTAAAATTTCTAATCGTGTTAGCTTGGATTCTAATATGGCCGCTAGCCGTCAGCATCAGGTAGCTCCCACACAGATTAGTGCTGTCTTAGGTGTTTCTATTCCTCAGCCAGGTTTACCGATATCGACTATAGATGGTAAACCTTATGCATGGGGTGGAATTCATACTCCTAACTGGCAGGTAGAACTTGGTGGCGATAATAGACTGACGGTTACTAGTATGAGCGTAAATGAGGTCTTAAAAATAAACATATTGGAGGGGCTTGATTTTCAAGGAACTGTAGGATATAGCACAAATACGGCAATGCGTGATGAGCAATATTTGTCTATTGACTGGTATCAGTATGATGGTACGTTAATCAGAAATGAAAACTCTCCTTATCCTGCACAGGAAAAATCTTCTTACATGAAGAGCGCATCCCGCACAGATAATTGTACGGCTTCTGCTTTCCTTACTTATAAGAAGTTGTTGAACGAGGTTCATGATTTGGCTGTGATGGGAGGTGTACAGTATGATTATGCAGCATATGATTACAGCGCTACTAAAGTCATGGATGTAGAGTCTGCCATTGAATCATTAAATGGTAAAGGACAGGTTTATATTGATAAAGTTGATAAGTGGGAAGAGGCTATATTGTCTTATTTTGGACGTTTCAACTATAATTATAAGTCGAAGTATATGGCAGAGTTGAATGCCCGTTATGACGGTTCCTCTAAATTCTTGCCAGAAAACCGTTGGAATTTCTTCTGGGGAGCATCTGCTGGATGGCGAATCAGTGAGGAAAGCTTTATGGAAGGTATTCATGACTACGTGAGCGAATTGAAATTACGCGCTTCATACGGAGAGGTAGGTAATCAAAGTGGTATCGGACGCTATGATGGTATCCAGTTGTATAATTATAAGTCAAATAGTGGTGCTTTACTGGGAACATCAAAAGGAACTTACGTGGAATCAGCGGGGTTGGTAAGTAAAGTACGTACTTGGGAACGTATTTATAATTACAATTTAGGTTTAGACTTTGGTTTCATAGGAAATCGACTTACCGGAACCTTTGAATTATTTATGAAAAAAAATAACAACATGTTGATTTCCCGTTTATATCCTGGTGTGTTAGGTGGTACAGCACCAAGTACCAATACCGGAAAGTTTATGGCCAAAGGATATGATGGAAGTTTGACCTGGCGTGATAAGATAGGTGAGGTAAATTACCATTTAGGTGGAACATTAACTTATATGACGAATGAATTGATTGATGGAGGAGAAGTGGTGGTAGAGGCTGGATACAATGCAGCATTGAATGGCTATCCGTTAAACTCTATATTTGGTTATCGTTATATGGGGAAAATTCAGACAGATGAGCAGCTGATGAAGTATACACAGAAATATACAGGAAACAACTCCGTAAATATGCCTGCTAACCTTCGTTTAGGAGATCATATGTATGAAGATGTCAATAAAGATGGTAAACTTACTCAGGATGACTTAGTCTTTTTAGGTACTGATGATCCCAAACTGTCTTTCTCTTTTAACTTCGGTTTCGAATGGAGGGGATTTGATTTTAATGCAGTATTTCAAGGAGTTGGAGATCGTACCATCTATCGCGAAATTGATGCATGGAAAGTACCTTTTAAAGCTATTTGGTTGAATACATCTAATCAAAGTGTGGGCAATGTTTGGAGCCCTGAAACTCCCAATAACTATTATCCGAGCTACTCAAACAATAATGATATTAACAACTACAATTACATGGCTTCTACATGGTCTGTAGAAAATGGTGCTTATCTTCGTTTGAAGGATATTGTATTAGGATATACCTTCCCTAAGAATTTGATAAGTAAAACAGGTTTCTTGAGCAATCTACGTGTATATGTTGCGGGAGCAGATTTGTGGGAAAAATCATATATAAACGATGGCTGGGACCCTGAGGCTACACGCAAAGTGGAAAATAAACAGCGCTATCCATTTAATCGTACAATTACTTTTGGTATCAATGCTACTTTCTAAAAATAAAGAAATGATGAAAAAGATAACATATATTTTGGGATTATTTTCTATGCTAACGTTTCAGTCATGTCTTGACATGGAGCCGAAAACTCAGTTGGCAGATACAAATTACTGGCAGACTCCAGACCATTTTAAATTGTTTGCTACTCAGTTCTATGGCTGGACTGTCGATTTTAAACAATTGGATGATAGTCCTCATAGTGATGTTCGTTCTGATTTGCGGACAGGAATCACATTGGATGTCTACAGTAATGGAACGAATAGTATTCCGTCGTCGGATAAAACTTACACCAATAATTACAATCGTATCCGTCAGGTGAACACATTATTGCAGCAGGCTGAAGGTTATGCTGCTCCGGCAGATATCGAAACATCAGTGGGTGAGGCCCATTTCTTCAGAGCCTATTGTTATTTTGATTTGTTGCAGGTATATGGAGATGTCATTATTACTCGTACTCCATTGGATATTGATTCACCTGAAATGCAAATGGCCCGTAACTCTCGCGATGAGGTGGTTGATTTTATTCTGGAAGATTTGGAAGAAGCAATCAGACTTCTTCCTGAAGCAAATGAGATTAGCAGTAAAGATGAAGGTCGTTTGTCTAGTCAGGCTGCGAGTGCTTTTCTTTCTCGTGTCGCTCTTTATGAAGGTACTTGGCAAAAGTTTCGTAATGGTGGACAGAACAATGATCGTTCAAGCGCATTATTGGATATAGCTGCAACGTCTGCTCATGATGTAATAGAAAGTGGTTTCTTTGAACTGTTTGCTCCAGAGGAATTAGGTACTGAAGCTTACAAATATCTTTTTATCCTTGAAAATGATAAATCGAATCCTGCTGGTATTACTAAAAGTGGGAATAAGGAATACATTTTTACTAGACGTCATGATCCTACATTGGCTTCTATTGGTTTTAATATCACACAAGGACGATTGGGTAATGCTGTATACGTGACACGTAAAATGGCAAATATGTATTTGCAAAGTAATGGCTTACCCATTAACCCTCAGACATGGGATTATAGTAAAGTGGATTCCGAGTTCAAGGACCGAGATAACAGAATGAGCAATACGCTTATGATTCCTGGACATACATATTGGGGAACAGGAGGAGGACGTATAGACTGGACTGGAAGTGCAGAAGAAATTGCGAATGCTTCTCATAAGAACTTTATGCCTTCTACTGGTACAGGGTATTTCCCTCATAAATGGTGTTGTGAACGTGATGGGGTACCTACAGGAATGGAAGCATATGATTATCCAATTATCCGTTATGCTGAGGTTTTGTTAAATTATGCTGAGGCAGTATTTGAACGTGATGATAAAATTTCTGATGAAGATTTAGCTATCAGTTTGAATTTGACTCGTAAGCGTGTTAATCCTAATATGCCTGATTTGACCAATGCTTTTGTTTCTGCCAATAATTTGGATATGCGTACTGAGATACGTCGTGAACGTACTGTTGAATTTTATGATGAGAATTTCCGTATTGATGATTTAAAACGATGGAAAACAGCAGAAGAGGAAATGCCGATGAATCTTACAGGAGTTAAATGGAGAGGTACTGAGTATGAAACAAAATGGTCGGACGCTTCTTCTAAAACCATGGACGCAGAAGGTTGTATTATTTACGAACAGGGTCGTGTTTGGGAGGAGAAACATTATTTGTATCCTCTGCCTATAGACCAGCTGAAATTAAATCCGAATTTGAAACAAAATCCAGGTTGGGAGTAATAGTTTTATTTGTATTAGCAATCTAATAATATTATATCAATCATGACATACAAAAATATATTATATAAAGGTTGTGCGGCTGTTTGTTTAATAGGGACAATGGCATCTATGGTTTCGTGCAACGATGAAATGGTGTCACCCGAAATGAATGAAAAGGTACTTATTTCTGATATTAATTTAGATGTAACACCTGTATTACCGTTGTTGGTAGGAAGTGATACTATATTGAATTACAGCGTATTGCCAGAAAATGCTTCAGATAAGGGAGTAATTTGGAAATCAGGAAGTCCTGAAATCGCTAGTGTAGATGAAGAGGGACGGATAAAGGCTGTACATGCAGGAACAGCAATTATCTCAGTAATGCCTGCTGTAGGTTTTGCGGTTACTTCTACTGTTGAAATCAAGGTGGTAGATGAGATTATCTTTATAGAAGATATCAATCTTGATATGACGGAAAATGAACTGGAAGTTTATGAAACTGCTTCATTGCAGTTGCGATGGCAAACAATTCCTTCAGATCCTACTTATCCTACGTTGAAATGGGAAAGTTTGACTCCCGAGATTGCAACTGTGACCGAGGATGGGGTTGTGAAAGGCGTGAAAGCTGGGACTGCACGTGTTAAGGCAACAGCTACAGATGGAAAGCATTTTACTAAAGAGTTTACAATTACTGTGAAGCCCATCATCTTTATAGAAACTCTTTCTTTTGTTAAAGAATCAGATAAGTTGGCATTAGGTGAGGTTTATGTACCTCAACTCAATGTAAAACCGGGCAATGCGACACTTTCGGCGTTGAAATGGGAAAGCAGTAAACCGGAAGTAGTTGAGGTTGATGAAAACGGACACTTTATTGCTAAGAAATATGGAACCGCTGTGGTTACTGCTACGGCAGACTATGGTGATGGTAATCCTATTTCTGCTTCTATGAATGTAATAGTAGCTGAGGGTAAAATGAATGATTCATTCGAGTTTATGAACTCATGGGAGAACTTTAACGGACAATGTCTGGAATTCAACTGGTTGGAAGATCAGGGTATTTTAAGTCTTTTCCCAGGTGCTGACAAAAATTATAAAGCTATCCGAATCAAACGAACTGGAGGGTTTGAATTTAATGTGGCTAATTATCCGATTTTGGCATTTAAAGTGAGATTCCCCAAAGATGTATTTGAAGTATCTACAAAGATGGAGTGGTATCTTGATATGTGGGGTGGTTTATCATCTGGAGGTAAATATGGTGCCGATACGAATAAGGGAAACAGAGCCATGGAAGTATTGGATTGTGGTGATTACAAAGTTTTCTATGCTGATTTTACTAAAAAGAAAGTGAATACGGAAATGATGCCGACAAAATTGCAGAAGGTAGATAATGTCGTATTTGAAATTTGGAAAATTTGGTATGAAGCTGATGAAACGGGCACGATAGATGTGGACTGGATTAAAACATTCGAGTCGGAAGAAGCTTTAAAGAGTTTAATAAATGAAGAAAAGAAATAAGGGACGATAAATACAATGGAAATTGAAAGAGACGAAATCTGTAGTCTATATTGGGCGAATAATGTTTTTATAGGTTCGTCTCTTTCATTCTTTCCTTATACCTAATACCTAACAATAAAACAGAAAAATATGAAGTTAAATAGAATATTCTTTCCATTAGTTGCCGTAGGTTTAATGGCAATGAGCTGTTCAGCTGAGTTTGAGCATGGAGTAAATGATATAGATAGCTGGCCTTTGTCTGGTGCAAATTATGAACCGTCTCTGGAACATCCAGGTATACTTCATACACAGAAAGACATTGATCATATTCGCCAGATGGTAAAGGAAAAACAGGAACCTGCTTATAGTGTTTTTCAAGCATTGGAAAAAGAGCCTTTGGCACAATCTTCTTATACGATAAAAGGGCCTTATGAAGTTATTGCACGTGATGGAAATTATGGATATACCAAGCGAAATGCTGAACAGGATTTTGATGCTGTATATTTAAATTCAGTAATGTGGATGATTACACAGGATGAAAATTATGCGAAGAAATCATTGGAACTGATGTTGGCATATGCAGAGGTTTTGAAAGACATTGATGGAAATGATACCGCATTAATGGCTGGTCTTGAAGGAATCAAAATTGTCTATGCATTAGAAATGTTAAGCCATACGTATGATAAAATCAGTGAGACTGATATTCAGAAAGTAAACGATATGCTTCGTAATGTCTTTCTTCCGGTGTGGGAGGAGTTTTATAATACCGATCCTTACACGAATGGAAACTGGGGCTTGCATGTGACAAAATCTTATATGGCTGCTGCTATTTTGTGGGATGATGTAGATATGTATAAAAAATGTGTGAATTTTTATTTGTATGGGAATGATAATGGTACTATTTCACATTATATTGATGGGGATACTGGACAGTGCCAAGAGTCTGGACGTGATCAACAGCATACTGTACTAGGACTTGGGGCCGTATCTGCTATCTGTGAATTAGCTTGGAAACAAGGAAATGACCTTTATTCTGCATATGAGAACCGTGCCTTATTAGGTTATGAATATACGGTAAAATATAATTTAGGGTATGATGTGCCTTTTGAAACTTGGACGGATGTCACAGGCAAATATTGTAAATGGGACGTTATTTCCAAAGAGACCAAAGATAAAAATGGAGGAGTGGATACAGAGCGGGGTAATTGTTGGCAGCCTGTATTTTATATGGTATACAATCATTATGTACAACGTAAGAAATTAAGTATGCCCTACACAGAATCATTACTGGAAACGTATACGGAAGATAAGTATGACGGGGGACATCCAAGCTACGGTCCGTTGCTGTTTAATGATTTGAAATAATGTCTCAATATTTATATTTATAATTGGAAAAAGCAGCCGGCCATTTGTGTCGGCTGTTTTTGAAATCAAACCATAGTTCATGAAAAAGAAAACAACAATATTAGGTCTCCTGCTCTGTCTGGCAAGTCTGACATGGGCACAGCAGAACGAGTGGGAGAACCCTACGCGATACGAGTGGAACAAAGAGAAGCCGCACGTAGACTTTGCGTTGTATGAGAATGCGGAGGACGCGCGTACGGAGGATCACAGCCGTTCGCCGTGGATTCATTCACTGAACGGTACCTGGAAGTTCCGTTATGCTTCTTCGATAGAAGAGAGTGTGAAAGATTTTTATCGTACCGACCTTTCGGAGGAAGGCTGGCAGGAGATTGCCGTACCGTCCAACTGGGAGCTGAAGGGTTTCGGCGAACCGATTATCCGCAACATCCAGTATGTCTTCTCACCGAATCCTCCTTTTATTGATGTGGAGAATCCGGTGGGTACCTACCGCACATGGTTCACGGTGCCCGCGGGATGGGACGAACGTGAGGTGATGCTGCACTTTGGCTCCATCAGCGGCTATGCCCGTGTGTTTGTCAACGGAAAGCAGGTGGTCATGACCAAGGCTTCCAAGTCGCCTGCGGAGTTCAACGTGACTTCTTTCCTGAAAGAAGGGAAGAACCTGCTGGCGGTGCAGGTGTACCGCTGGCACGACGGCAGTTACATGGAAGACCAGGACTTCTGGCGCTTGTCTGGTATTGAGCGCGATGTGTACCTTCAGGCGTATCCGAAGCTGACTATCTGGGACTTCTTCCTCAGAGCGGGACTGGACGATAATTATAAGCACGGGGTGTTCCGTGGAACGGTTGACCTGCGTGAGTTCAGCGGCAACCGGATGAAGCAGGGAATGGTGAAGCTGGAACTGCTGGACAAGAACGGCAAGAAGGTGTGGGCGCAGAGCAGACGCTTCGACCGGTAGAAACAGGAGGAAACGCTTTCATTCTCCGGAACGGTCAGTCGGGTAAACCAATGGAATGCCGAGCACCCTTATCTGTATGACTGTGTGCTGACACTGGCCGATGCGTCGGGAAAACCGCAGTCGGTCACAGCCTGCAAGGTGGGTTTCCGCCGGATTGAAATCAAGAACTCGAAGCTGCTGGTGAACGGGGTACCGGTGTATATCAAAGGCGTGAACCGTCACGAGCACAATGACAGCCTGGGGCATGTGCAGAGTCGGGACATCATGATGACCGACCTGAAACTGATGAAGCAACTGAACATGAATGCGGTGCGTACGTGCCACTATCCCAACCATCCGCTGTTCTATAAGTTGTGCGACAAATATGGATTCTATGTGGTGGATGAGGCGAACATTGAGACTCACGGAATGGGTTCCGTGCCTTACTTCAAGGATACGATTCCACATCCGGCTTACCGTCCGGAATGGTATGCGGCACATGTAGACCGCATTACGCGCCTGGTAGAGAGAGACAAGAACCATGCGTGCGTCATCGGCTGGTCATTGGGTAATGAGTGCGGCAACGGAAAAGTGTTCCACGATGAGTACAAGCGCCTGAAGGCGTACGACCCCGACCGCTTCGTGCAGTTTGAGCAGGCATGGGAAGACTGGAATACGGACGTGGTATGTCCCATGTATCCCAGCTTTGGCCGGATGAAGGAATACCGCAATTCCGGCAAGACGCGTCCCTACATCATGTGTGAGTATGCGCATGCGCAGGGAAACAGCAACGGAAATATCAAAGACCTGTGGGAGGTGATTTACGACAGCCCGAACATGCAGGGGGGATTTATCTGGGACTTCATGGACCAGGGATTCAAGACGCAGACAGAGGATGGCCGTACATACTGGACCTATAACGGAAAGATGGGCAGTCGCCGCTGGCTGGAGGATAAGAAAACGGAACTGAACACGGGTACGGACGGATTGATTTCGGCCAACGGAGTGCTTAAACCGCAGGCTTACGAGGTGAAGAAGGTGTATCAGTATATCCATTTCAAGGCAGAAGATTTGTCGGATGGAAAGATTTCGGTGCGCAACTTGTATGACTTTACCGACCTTTCTGCGTATGATTTCCGCTGGCAACTCGTCAAGAACGGGGTACCGGCCGACTCCGGACGTTTTGAGGTGCGCCTGAAACCGCATGCCTCCAAAGAGGTGAAGCTGTCGCTTCCGGAGATTCCTGAGGATGGAAATGAGCATTATCTGAACTTATATGCCTATACGCGTGAGGCTACGGAATTGATTCCGGCAGGCTTTGAGGTGGCTCGTGAACAGTTGAAGATTGGAACGGGGGATTTCTTTGCCGTGCAGCCGAAAGCAGAGGGACAGCTGACTGCCGAAGTGAAGGGGAATGTGCTGTCGTTCCAGTCAGGCCGGGTATCGGGTAAGATTGACCTGAAGAAAGGAGTGCTTTTCCAGTATGCGCTGGATGGCAAGTCTCCGCTGTCGCAGTATCCGGAACCGGCGTTCTGGCGTGTGCCGACCGACAATGACTTCGGCAACAAGATGCCGCTGCTTTGCGGTGTATGGCGTACGGCGCATGTAAACCGTTCGGTACGCAAGGTGTCAGTGGGCGAGCAGGATGCCAATGGAATCCGGGTAACGGTAGACTGGATGCTGGAGGATGTGCAGGTGCCCTATACGATGGAATACCAGATTTGTCCCGACGGTTCGGTGGTCGTGACAGGAAGCATCGACCTGACGGGACGGAAGCTTCCGGAACTTCCTCGTTTCGGTATGCGAATGGAACTGAAGAAGGACTATGAACGGCTGGTGTACTACGGTCGCGGACCGGAAGAAAACTATACCGACCGTTGCAGCTCTACCTTCGTAGGGCGTTATGAAGATACGGTCAGCAATCAGTTCTATCCGTATATCCGTCCGCAGGAAACGGGTAACAAGACCGATGTGCGCTGGGTCTCACTGCTCGACGCTCAGGGATTCGGACTGAAGGTGACGGGCTTGCAGCCGCTGGCATTTACTGCCCTGCACTTTACGCCGGAAGACCTTGATCCGGGACTGACCCGCAAGCTGCAGCATACAGTGGACGTGATTCCGCAAAAGAATGTGTGTCTGCATGTCGACCTGAAACAGCGCGGACTGGGAGGCGATAACAGCTGGGGCATGTATCCGCACAATGAATACCGCCTGCTGGACAAGAAGTACAGCTATAGCTATAAACTTCAGTTGGTAGACGGAGAATAAAGGCAATACAAATACTGAGAATATAATATTAAGGTGAAGACCGGAAACAGAATCTATAAAAGGAGGCTGCTTTCCGGTCTTTTTTGTTTCTTACCTAAAAAATGCATTCTTTTTTAGGTAAATCATTTTCTTCATACGTAACTATTTACAAAAGCGTAAATTTGGATATGAAAATAAAGAACTTGATTTTCCTTGCCGGAATGGCGGGCTTATGTGCTTGCGTGAAGGGGACTCATACACAGAAAGCGTATGACTTTGCTCCTTTGGACTCCATCATTTCCGCCTGGATGGACAAAGGATATTATCCGGGCGGGGCAGTCTGTGTGATGAAAGACGATTCCGTTCTTTTCCGGAAAGACTATGGCGGTTTTACGGACAGCACGCAGGTGTATGTGGCTTCGGCCGGCAAGTGGGTAGCAGCGGCAGTGGTGGCAGCCGTGGTCGATACGACGGCTTTGGACTGGGATGACCCGGTAGAGAAATGGCTGCCTGAGTTTCGGGGAGATGTAAAGGGGAGCATTCCGTTGCGAAGGTTGCTTTCGCATACGTCGGGCATCCGGCCGTATCTTCCTGAACCCCGGGTTGACAATTACAATCACCTGGATTCGGCTGTGGCGGAGATTCTGCCGCTGGATACGGTCTTTACACCGGGCACACACTTTGAGTACGGCGGACTGGCGATGCAGGTGGCCGGACGAATGGCAGAAGTGGCAGCCGGAAAAGAGTTTGAGACCTTGTTCCAGCAGTTGATTGCGGCTCCGTTGGGTATGCGGCATTCACACTTTACCCCAGTCAACACCGACGGAGGACATGCACCGATGCTGGGTGGCGGACTCTGCACGACGCTGGCTGACTACATGCGTTTCCTGAAAATGATTTCACACGAGGGAGTATATGAGGGCAAACGTATCTTGAAGGCGGAAACGGTGCGTGAGATGCAGGCCGACCAGGTAGGAAGCGCACGGGTGATGCCCGGAGAATATGTGGAACGGGCTCTTGGAAAACATCACACGGGAATTTATGGGTTAGGAGAGTGGCGTGAATTACTGGATGAACAGACCGGAGAGGCGTATCAGATTAGTTCTCCCGGGTGGGCGGGGGCTTATCCCTGGATAAACAAACGCGAGGGAGTGTGCGGCTTTTTTATCGCCCATGTGCAGGGAGGCTCCAGCAAGGAAGATGGCTTTTCGTCATTTTACGGCAGTCCGGTCCTGTCGCGTACGGTATCAGAAATTGTAGGAACGAATAATAAATGAAAGAAAGATGAAAAGAGGAGTGTGTATATTATGTATGGTAATGGCCTGGCTGCAGACGGTTTGTGCCGGAGAGTGGCAGTGGGTGGTTACATTGAAAGGTTTTGTATCGGACGAAACGAAAAAGGAACCGGAAGCCTTCTTGTGGGTTCCGGCACATTGCGAGCGCTTGTCGGCCGTAATGTGGAGCCAGCAGAACATGACGGAGGAAACATTGTTTGAGATGCCGTCTTTCCGTGACTCGCTGGCTGAGATGGGAGTGGGACTGATTTGGATTGCTCCCGGAATAGACCAGCAGTGGGATGTGCGCAAAGGTACACAGAAGGTGTTTGACCAGATGATGAACGACCTGGCGGAAGTGAGCGGATACACGGAGTTGCGTGAGGTACCTCTCATTCCTTTCGGACATTCGGCCATGGCCACTTTCCCGTGGAACTTTGCCGCCTGGAATCCAGAACGTACACTGGCGGTGGTGTCTTTCCATGGGGATGCGCCGCGCACCAATCTGTGCGGTTACGGACGTGAAAACCTGGAGTGGGGACGGACGCGGAACATTGACGGCATTCCCAGCCTGATGATTGAAGGCGAGTATGAGTGGTGGGAAGCTCGGGTAAATCCGGCATTGGCTTTTCGGATGATGTATCCGGAGAGCTGCATCTCGTTTCTTTGTGATACGGGCAGGGGACATTTCGATGTGTCGGAGCAGACAGCCCGTTATATTTCCCGTTTTATCCGGAAAGCACTGGAACAACGCTTGCCTGCTGATGGCGGGAAGACGCTGAAGAAAGTGAATCTGGCTGCGGGCTGGCTGGTACAGCGCTGGTCGCCCGACGAACGTACAAGGCGTGCTACTCCTGCGCCGGTAGCGCGCTACAAGGGGGATGTGCACGATGCCTTCTGGTATTTCGATCGGGAGATGGCAGAGCTTACCGAGCAGCGTTACAAGGAACATAAACTGAAAAAGATGCAGTATTTAGGCATTTGCCAGCAGGGAAAGCGGGTGGATTATAACCCGAAACTGCATGCTGGGGTATTGCTGAAGTTCTTGCCCGAAGAAGATGGGCTGACGTTTCATCTGAACGCCTGCTTTACGGATTCGCTCCGTCAGGAAATGACGGATGAACATGCGGCGGGAAAGATTCGTCTGGAACGCATTTGTGGACCAGTGGAGCAGGTGGATGATACCACGTTTACGGTCCGTTTTTACCGGATGGGGATGTACAATCCGCGCCGCACGTCGGACATCTGGCTGCTGGCCAGTCATCCGGGCGACAAGCACTACAAAGGAGCCGTGCAGCAGGTGAATCTGCGCATCCCTTACCGGCTGACGGAAGGGAAACGCCAGCACATTCTTTTCCCGGGACTGGAAGACGTGAAGGCAGGAAGTGCACCGTTGCCTTTGAAAGCGGTATCCGATTGTGGTTTACCCGTATATTACTACGTGAAGGAAGGTCCGGCCCGCATCACGGAGAACAATACGCTGGAGTTTACCCCAATTCCGCCACGGAGCCATTTTCCGGTTAAAGTGACGGTCGTGGCCTGGCAGTATGGATTGAAGGGAAAGGTACAGACGGCCGAACCGGTGGAGCGTAGCTTCTATATCTATAAATAATATCTTCTTGTAAACCGACAATAAATAGCCCTGACATACTTCCCGTGTGATGAAGCATGTCAGGGCTATTGGTTTGTAAAGACTTTCAGTCTTTCTTATTTTTTCAGCATCTGGAACAGCTTGTCCAGTTTCGGCGACATGATAATCTCTGTGCGGCGGTTCTTGGCGCGACCTTCGGCTGTTTCGTTATCGGCCACCGGCATGTATTCTCCGCGTCCGCTGGGTTGTATCTGCAACGGGTTGACCTTGTATTTTTCAATCAGGATGCGTGCTACGGAGGTAGCGCGGATGACGCTCAGGTCCCAGTTATCCTTGAACTGTGCGGTATGAATCGGCTTGTTGTCCGTATGTCCTTCGATGCATACATCAATTTCGGTCTGCTTGTTCAACACTTCAGCTAATTTTCCCAAAGCCTCTTCTCCACGTTTATCCAGTTTGGCACTTCCGGACTGAAACAACAGCTTGTCGGACATGGCCACATAGACCTTGCCGTTCTGCTCGCGTACGGTCAGCTCGTCACTGCTGAAGCCGAGCAAGGCATCTTTCACACTGTTGAGCAGGCTCTGTACCGTGGCATTCTGCTGGTCAATCATGCCTTGCAGTTCCTGAATGGTCTTTTCACGTTCATCCAGCTCTTTCAGCTTTTCACCAAGCAGGGCGTTCAGCTTCTCCTGTTCATTCATGTTGCTTGACAATAGCTGCTGGTAATGGCGGATGGAGTTCCCCTGCCGGTTGGTATCTTGCTGCAGGCGGTCAATTTGTCCGCGCATCTTGTCCATCTCATTGTGGCATTCGTTCAGTTGCCCTTGCAGCTTGTCTCCTCTGGACAATGCTTCTATCCGTCCGTTTTCTGCAAGGAGGAATTTTTTCTTGGTGACGCACGAAGTACTGCTCATTATCAGTGCCCCGCCCAGTATGATTAAACCTATTTTCTTCATAATCTGCAAATTTTTTTGCAAAGATACGGTTGTTTGCGTGAATCGTATGGGGATAAGGGATTTTTTTGTCTTTTTATACATGAAAAATGTTTACAGGGTATGTGGACTTTTTCAGGAAATCAACCTGGGCCATTTCTTAAAAATATAGTTAAATTTACCTCGACACGTACGTGACGAGGTCTTGACACGTTCGT
>OGEE01000436.1_pt1 | contig 31161 bp, 36 predicted proteins | sample 1570571 | NCBI WGS metagenome assembly OGEE01 (sample SAMEA2582169, study PRJEB24529) | metagenome | biome: Human gut stool | place: China | collected 2011
CTCGGCGGTATTCGTTTATCGGGTCCGGGTTTTCTCGGTAGTGTCCTTTTCCTCTGCAAAAAATCGTTCTACGTTTTTCTGCGCACGAACCAGTTCTTGCATCTCGTTCCGTGCCTTGCGGTAGTCCGGGTAGGCGGCTTTCCTCTTGGTCAGCAGTTCTGCAAACTCCGCATCCAACTCCTTGACCTTCGGCAGCTTCTGCAGTCCGGCTTCGTCAAAGGCAGCTTTCGCCGCCTTATGCAGAGTGATTTCCTCCCGGTGGGCTTCCAAAAACTTTTTACTGTACCCCGACTTGCGGTACAGGCTCCCGTTCAGGAGCATCGTGTTGTACAGCACCGGGCGATGGTTCATCAGGTACGTCCGGCGCAGCCTGCCGTACCGGTTCAGCTGCTTCCGGGGCTGATTCAAGGTCAGGTTCGGCAGAAAATACGAGCCGTCAACGATGCCGAGGATGTCACTGCTGTTGTTGTCCCAGTAGGACTGCACCAGTTTTCCGGCCACATCCGCCAGCTGCTGGCCAAAACTTTCGCTGTGAACGTCATAGTTTTCTGCCAACATAGACCTGACCGGCTCTTTCAGGGATTCATTGATCTGCCACAGGTCCGGGTACAGGGCGTTTCGCCGCGGTGCCGTATCAGACACATCAAAGACATAGTGCAGGCGCGGGTATCCGCCGGATTCATCCAGCAGTGCAATGCCCTTGGAACCACGCCGGACGTAACGGTTCATTTTATTGTTCCATACATCATACTCAGCACAGGCCGTAGCATCCGGTCTTTGGGCATAGATCATCAGCTGATCCGGGTAACTGTATTTGTACAGCCGTGCCGCTGTGATCAGAAATTCTGCCCAGTGCTCCCACTGTCGCAAAAAGCTGTCTGCCGTTTTGCAGGCAAGTGCAAGATATTCTTCGGTTTTGTTTGGCATTTGAAGCCTCCTTTCGGTTTCAGGGTACAAAAAGAGCGGGCAGCCGTTTCATCGCTGCCCGCAGAGGTATGGAATGATTTACTTATTTGATAAACTGGAAGTTGTTACTCAATCAAATTCCGTAATGAATAACCCATTTATTTTTGTCCAATGCCTTTTTAAACAGTTTCTTTAATTCGCACAATTCAGGAATATCAGCAATGCTATCAATAAACGCCTTTAATGAACAAGGCGGAACAAGTGTAACACCACAATATGCAAGCCCTTTGCCTTTAACAGAAAGTGTATGCCAATAAAAGTCAATGGATGAAAGTCTTTCAACAACACCTTCTAAATCTTTATCATCAACAGAAATGCATTCGTATTTCCACGGTTCATATTCGTCATATCGCTCGCTCTGCCGAGGAGTATTCATCATAATTCCAAACTCATGTTTTGCCATATACCATCACCTCCGCAACTCCCGATTTTGCGATTACATAATCTGGGAGTTGTCTGTTATTAAATACCTGCGGCAAATTCTTCTATTAAACTGTTTATCAATTCCGGTTTATCTGTATTAGAATTATGTCCAGCCCCTTCAATCCACTTCAAAGGAATTTTGCTCTTTTGGTGCCATGCTTTGTTATACCTTATACATGAACCGGCATGGTCTTGAGTTCCACATATTAACAGAGATGGGCACTTCAGTTCATATGGCAGATTCTTTTCCATGGCCGCTGCCAAAATACGATAGCCATGTCCAGCAATTTGTGCATAGCGTTTCTGGTTTCCGTCATAGGTCAGCATCATTTCACGCATGAGGTTTCTACCATAATCAGACGTAGCAACACCTTCCGACCCCGATTTCAGGAGCCATTTCCACGGATAATGAGCATATACCGGCTCCATCCGTTTCAAAAGCCAGATCTCAACTGCCGTCACATAGCTTCGTTGCAGCGGTGCAGAGTCAATGGAGACAAAGCCTGTCATTTTGTCTGGGTAAAGCTGCGCATAAGCCTGTCCCACATATCCACCCATAGACTGCCCGACAATAACAGGCTTTGTAAGTCCTTCTTGGTTTAAGATATCATCCAGCCATTTTGCCTTGTCGAACAAATCAAAATCAAACCGAAACGGCCATGAGGAAGCGTGTGCCGGTGCATCCCAGACGATAACATTATACCTGTTCTCGAAATACTGAATCTGCTTATCAAACAATCTATGGTCCGCCGTCAATCCCGGTAGAAAAACAAGGGTAATTTCATCCGAGTGTGAAACGTTTGTCCAATAGTGGATTGTTCCGCAAGGAGTCTGATATGTTTTTTCTTCCATTGATTTTCTCTCCAAAACTTCCGATTTTCTCAATTCTCCAAACTTGAAGTTAACTAATGGATGCCATTTTATCAGTCGGCCATGATCTCCTGAGAGCCACATAGGAGATTAAAAAGTTTGCAAGCCAACCAGCTGGTACAGCAAGCCAGACAAAGGCAATGCCGAAACGCGGTGCACAGATCAGGGCAACGGACAGACGAATCGCAAGGTTCACCATGTTTGCAACGAGGAACGGACGCATAATTCCGAGACCTCGAAGAACTCCATCGGTTGCCATCTTGATACCCATGAAGATGAAAAAGTAACCAAGCCACCTCATATAATCACCAGACACCTGATAGGCAAACGCCGTTCCGTCTTTTCCTAAGAACAGCGAGGAGATCTGCGTGTGTAGCGTTTCAATGACGAGAAAAGCAAGAACGGCAAAGCACACGTCCAGCACCAGCGCCGCATGGTAGCCTTTTTTGATGCGTTGGGGTTTGCCTGCGCCAAGGTTTTGGGAAACATACGGCGAAACCGCATTGCCGATGGATACAAAGATCAATGAAAAAACATTTTCCACCCTCATCGTTGCTGTATACCCGGCGAGTGCCTGTGTACCGAAAGGATTTACCACTGCCTGCACAATCATCATACCGATGGACACTGTGGACTGCTGTAAAACCGACGGCACCGCAATGCGAAGCATGGAATACAGCTCCTGCCGTTCAAACCTGTTAAAGGGGCTTTTATATTGCCGCATCCGTGCAAAGAAAATCAAAAACGAAAACACTGCGGAAATCCCCTGTGCAATCAGGGTTGCAATAGCCGCACCGAACACACCGAGACCTAGCCCGGCCACCATCCAAAGATCCATTAAAATATTCAGGATGGACGAAAAAATCAGCAGTCCTAGCGGAATTTTGGATTCGCCGATTGAGGTGAACATGGTAGAAAGAATGTTATACATAAACAGAAACGGAAAGCCCACAAAATAGACCCGCAGATACAGTACTGCATCATCCAGTATGTCGGCAGGAGTTTGCAGTCCACTCATCATCAAGTTGGCGAAGAAAAAGCCAAAAACACCAAGGACTATACTTAGAAGCAAAAAGCTAATTAAGGAGGTTGACACGATTGTTTTCATTTTGCCATACTCCCTGGCTCCGAAATAACGGCTCACAAGCACACCGGCTCCGACACCGGCTCCCAGTGCCACACAAATGAACACATTGGTCAATGCTGCACATGCACCGACAGCTGCAAGTGCGGAAGAACCAACAAACTGGCCAACAATAATAGAGTCGGCCATATTGTATATTTGCTGAAAAAAACTTCCAAGAATCATTGGCATTGCAAAAACCGTCAACGCTTTGAGGGGCGTATCGGTTATCAAATACTCATCTTTCGACATTATCATATTCCTCCATGGTATCTTGTATCGTGGTATCCCATTCACTTACCTTCTCGAATTCCGATTTGTAAAACACATTCTTTTTTACATAGGCACAGTATACCACATTTCCTGTTCCTATGTGATAACATTTACTGCTTCTTCCGATATGAACTCATCTTCTCCACAGTAACCTCCGGATAGAAGTGAGTAAGAATCGTTGCTTTCTGCTCTGCCTCATCCTGCATGGAGAATCTTCTGCTTAATTCCTTATGTAAGTGAAAAGAAGTCCCCGAAGGAACTTCTTTCGCCACAAATCATATTCTTTTTTATCGAGGGAAGTCCGGTTGATGATCCTACTGTTTTACAAAATAGGAGTACAATTGGGGGACAAATCCCATCCACATTCCCTAAAAGCCTTGATTTTAAGCCTTTTCAGCCAAAAGTACGGTTTCTGGGCAAATTATAGCATATTGTTGCAAGTCTATTCTTACAATTCCATCAGAAAATGTTCATGCAGCGCACGTTTCACCTGATCGAAATTACCTCGCTCCGGACATTGGATGGAAACAACCAATCCCTTCTCTGGGAGAATCGTTGTAATCTGTCCGAATGCGCCATCAGCACGATAGGATCCTGGATATGGACTGATCCAGAACTGATAGCCATATCCTACATGCCAGAGATCTGCAGATGGCTCAAAGGTAAATTTCGGGGTGGACACCTCCTGCACCCAGTCCCTGCTTACAATCTGCTCGCCCTTCCAGTTACCCTCAGCCAGATAGAGCTGTCCCAGTTTCATCATCTCGGTACAAGTCAGATACATACCTCCGCCGCCATTCGGATGTCCCTGTGGATCATGCTCCCAGAGCGGCCATCCCATATCAAGGGGCTGGAATACCTTCTCATACAGATACTCTCCCATCCGCTTGCCAACGGCCCGTTCTACCATATGAGCAGCCAGAATACTGTCGGCAGAGGAATAGCAGAATGCACTGCCTGGCTCCACAGGAACCGGCTGTGCCATCATATATTTCTCATAATCCGGTGCGCCGACGCCCGGACGTCTGTCCGCATTCATCAGAAGTGCCTTACCAAAGCCACTGGACATGCAGAGCAGATGTTTCAACTGAATCTTCTCCAGATTTGGATCCGGATTTGAAGGAAGTTTATCTTTAAACACTTCCGCCACATGATCTTCCAGGCTTAGTTTTCCCTCTTCCATTGCGAGTCCAACTGCTGTTACCGTAAAACTCTTGGTATGTGAATAAATATTTCTCGGTGCATTTGCTGCGTAGTGCATCTCACAGAGTACCTTGTTCTCATCTCCGACACTGATAGCTTCCAGCGGCAGATTGTGGCTGCTGGCATAACGATGAAATTCCAAAAACTTCTCTTCCAGTAACATAATACCTCTATCCTTTCCGGCAAATCTCTGATGTCAGTCCGATATAACCGATGCGACGTGTCGCAAGGTTAAAAACAATCTATCTGACATCTCCAATCTGGTTCTATTATCTCATACACATCTCTGCATCTGTCGGCAGTGGCATCAGCGGTGCGGACGGCAGGGTCTGATACCAATAAGCAACACTGGTGTAATCATCGTAACGCGGTCCGGTCCAGCCCATGTTGTCGAGTGTCATACGAAACTTATTCTCAAAACGGATCGGGTCTGCAATATGGAAATGATACAGCAGGAATCTCTGCTGTCCGTTATAGAATTCCCGGTTGTCTCCATAGATTGCATACATGCCGGTATATAAGCCGCTGAAGGTCTGATAGCTCTTGATGATGATGTCATTTCCAAATCCGTAGGAACCGCCGAAGTAGTCTTCAGTTCCGGTATAGTGGATAGACGGATACGGATCATCGTCCAGATACATGCGGGCTTCGCCTTCTACCCAACAGGTATTGTTGCCATTCATACCAGTTGCCAGAGTCACACCGACAAATTGTCCCCTGCCTTCGATTCCGTCAACGATTGTGTAGGTACGACCCTTCTGAACCGGGTGCTCTTGGCGATAGGTGGCATGAAAATAACCAGCCTCCGCCGGAATCTCCTGATAAGCTCCGGTGATAATATAATAGAGATTTTCATCCTTGTCACCACGGTTTTCCATCGTGATCCGAGCTCTCTTATGGAACGGCATCTCAAAATAGCTGTTATAGCCGCGACCAGGAGCTACCAGCATCATGGCAGAATTCAACACCGGATATTTGCCATCCCGATCCACGAAATTTTCATCATAGGCACATCCGAAGAATGCAGAGAGCGGAGCTTCCACAGACGGATATTCCTGATCATCCCAATACATACGGATGATAAAATGGTGCCCGACATATCCGGTAAACCACATATGCTGGATCACACCCGGTCCGGCAGCATCTACCAGAGTTACGGTTTCCCCTGCAGGAATCGTCACGGTCGGACGAAGCTTGGTGCAGTCACCGCCCTGGGAACCACCTGCGCGTACACCGGTTGGATTCTCTGCGGAAAATGCAAACGTTTTGGAGTTCTGGATCATACAATAGTTGTTCATATTCTTCTCCTCTCTGATCAAACCTGGATCATCTGAAATTATTGCTTACTACGCTATCGCGTTTCTCTATTCACTATAACATTTATCTCCCATGAAGTGACGGAATTACAGAATCATTCCGTCTGCGCCTTCTCATTTTCTTCCCGGATAATCTCCTTTCTGGCGTTCTGTACACGCGCATTGCCAGTAACCACAGCCTTGTCCTCAACCTTCACATTCCTACGAAATAAATTCTTTGACATATTAGTTATATAGTGTTAGTATAATTATAGAAAGGGTGCTACCGATAGACGGTTAGCCCAAGTAAATTAGTTTGACAAAAATGCCGCTTAGTTTACCAGACGTGGGCGGCTATTTTTGTGTCTTGTTATTATCCTTACCAAAGGAATATCCGATTCCAAAGCAGGTTAAGCCGAAGCTTACTACTGCAATAAAGTCAACAATACTCATATGGCTTAGCCCTCCTTTCCTTGGATTCCCTTACGGGTTTCTATGTAATCAGAGGGTCACAGTCCCTCTGCCGAAGGACTAACCGCCTACCGTTATGGTAGCACCCATGCGCAATTGTATCAGACAGAATTCAATTTATCAATTATTCCTAAAATATTTTTACCACCCTTTAATCTATCTGTTCGTTACTGTTCAGACGCAAGCTTGACACCACGCTGTCAAGCTATGCGCCATAGTATTAATTATTGAGTGATTACAGCCCATTTAAAATGCCTCGTAGAGGCATTTTAAATGGGCTGTAATCGTTGCTGGTAACACCGTTAGATGTGAACAGTGACTTATCTAGTTCTTATCAGCCGCCAGTATCTGATCGATCGTCTTCATCAGCTGCTTATATGACTCGTCATTATCAATACCGCCCATGATCGGCTCTCCGATAATATTTCCGTTACGGTCAAGCACGATTGTAGTCGGGAAGGCCATAATGCTTGTTGCATATTTTCCGGCTTCACTGTTGGAATCAAGGGAAAGATTCGTATATTTTGCACCCTGCTTCTCTAAAATACTCTTAGCTTCAGCAATTCCATCCTCATTTCCGTCAAGAGAATCTGTATTGATACCAATTACCTGTCCGCCTTTTTCCTTCAGCTCCTCATTTAATTTATTCAGTTCCGGAAGCTCCTGTACACATGGAGAACATCCATTAAACCAAAAATTCAAAACCGTGACCGCATTCTTTGAAATGATGCTGCTGTCCACGTCATTTCCATCCAGATCCTTTGCATGAAACTCCGGAAATACGCTTGCTCCCTCTTTGCCGGAATCCTTATTTGATGCATTCGCACTCTGCTTCTCAAGAAGTGGCTGAAGCTCATCCTCAAGCTTTTTGATTTCTTCAACATCTTCCTTCAAAGACTTGAGTTCATCATCGGTAAACTTATCCTTAATTTTGTCTAAAGAGTTTGCCAGAAAATCTCCGTAATTCGTAGCTGTCGCATCCTTGACAGTTGATTTGTCAATGCTGTTAAATACCTTCTCCCATAAAGCCTTATGGTTTTCAAGAATACTGTTCTCTTTCTGTGTCAATTCATTAATCTTTGCATCCAGATCTTCTGCTTCCTGCGTTGACATCTGCGACTCTGTTGCTGTATTTTCCTTGTTAGCAGAATTTCCGCACGCACTTACTCCGAGTACCATCGCCGCAATAAGCAGCATTACCGTTAATTTCTTCATTTTATTCTCCTTTATTCATTGTTTGATTTCATTTGCTTTCCTGAACGTTTTTACTCATGGGAAGCTTTCTTGTCGTTCGGTTTCGAATTCCCAAATCCATATTGATAGTGAATTGCTTCCGTCGGGCATTCCTTTATACACATGCCACAGCGGATACATTCCGTATGGTTCGGATGCTTTGTGACATCCACGTCCATCTTGCAGGCTCTCTCACATTTGCCGCAGGATACACATTTATCCTCATCCACCTTCATCTGCAGAAAAGATACCTTATTGCAAAGCGCATAGATTGCGCCCAGCGGACATATCCATTTACAGAATGGGCGGTAAAACATAAGGCTTAGGATTACAAAAGTAATAAGTATACCGAATTTCCATGTAAACAGTTTGCCAAGGGCCGCTCTGATACTTGCATTGGCAATCGAAAGCGGAATCGCTCCCTCCAGCACTCCCTGCGGGCAAATATATTTACAGAAAAACGGATTTCCCATTCCCAGTGAATTTGTCACCAGAAGGGGTAGTAAAATAACAAAAATCAACAACACGCCATATTTTATATAACGAAGCGGCTTAAGCTTTTTCGTTGAAAATTTCTTAAACGGTATCTTATGCAGCAACTCCTGGAACCATCCGAACGGACACAGAAATCCACAGATAAATCGTCCGAGCAGTACACCTAACAGAATTAAAAATCCTGTAATATAATACGAAAATTTAAACTTGGATGAGCCGATGACTGCCTGCAAGGCACCGATTGGGCACGCCCCGGATGCAGCCGGACAGGAATAACAATTCAGTCCCGGTACACAGACGGTCTTTGCATCCCCTCTGTAAATCTCTCCTTTAAAGAAGTTCGGCAGATGGATATTGGTAAGAATCGTTGCCACGGCCTGAATCCATCCCCGAAAGTGCGCCAGAAACTGTGATATTTTATGTTTTTTCTTATCCAATTCCAACACACTCCAGACATAATTTGATTGCCTTTGAGAGTACCGTGGCTGCCTCCCCGCGCATCGCACCGTATCCGATCATCAGGATCGCTGCTGCCAGAAGCGTGATCTGCGCTGCTGCTCTGTTTATCTGTTTCATATCCTTTCCCTTCCTAAGTTTTAACATTTTGTCGTTGTTTACGATGATAATAGATTAGCAAAGGAATATGAACACCCTGTGTTTGAAAAAGAAAGATATCTTTAAGATTTGCGTTCTAATTCTTAAGAAATTATTGAGAGCTTCTCAAGCAGTCCCACCTTATTACAAAGCAGTTTTCGTATTTTTCCATGATTAACGGGGTCAGACCCCAATGTGCTGTAATATTACTTGTCCCAAGTCCAACTCTACCGCACATATCACTGGCATCTTTATCTACTGCAAGATCTAATTTCTCCAATAATGCCATACGCCTTTTATCCAACATGGTCTCGCTTTTTATTCGACTCAACGGAAGATTTGTCGCTATGATCAAAGGTCGTCCCGAACGGATTCTGCGGTCTATGACACTGAAAATAATTCCTAATGCATATTCTGAATTTCGTTCCACTCCAAGATCATCAATAATCAAAAGCTGATAGGAAGCCAATGCATTGATATATTCCGTTTTATCTACCAGTGGAAATATATCGTCGATAATGATATTAAAATTTGTCATCTTTCAATTGTTTCAATCGTTTATCTATATCATCTGCATATCCTATTTTCACATAATCCGGAAAAGAAGGATTTGTGAGAATGTATATTACGCCTTTTTTGTCATTCATATCCGCTTTCTCCATTTATAACTTAATTCTTTGTTTGCCTTTTCCCAAAAGTCATTTTACCTATTATATAGTCTGGAAATTAGCTCGTTTAATATTCAATCCTAAAATAATCCAAATACGCCTTATACTTATCTTGTGCTGTCAGACAGGTATCGGTCAGATAACCTTTTTCGTTGTTCCATTCCTTCAATCCACGATAATAGAACAGCTTCAAATTATCCTCAATAATGAACGGAACAATATTGTATTTCAGACACTCCTTAAACATAATCAATCTGCCCACGCGTCCATTACCATCCTGGAACGGATGAATTCGCTCAAACTTCACATGGAAGTCAAGAATATCCGCAAAGGCCTTTTCTTCTTTGGCGTTGTATTCCGTTAACAATGCCTTCATTTTATCGGCAACTTCTTCCGGAAGGGCGGTATCCATGCCGCCGACTTCATTCGGAAGTTTCTTATAATCGCCAACAGCAAACCAATCTTTTCTGGAATCACTGGTGCCATTCTTCAAAACCAAGTGAATTTCTTTGATGAACTTCTCCGTCAAAGTCGCTTTTGCATGATCAATAATCATGTCAATGCAACGGAAGTGATTTGCCGTTTCGATCACATCATCCACATTCAGTACTTCTTTTTCTACGCCAATAGTATTGGTTTCAAAGATATATCTGGTTTGATCGTGTGTCAAGCGGCTGCCTTCCATATGGTTAGAGTTATAGGTCAAGTCAATCTGTGTCTTATGATAAATCCCACCAGTATATTTACTGGTCTTCTGCTCTTTTAGAATATCTAGCAGCGTAATCGGTTCTTCTTTTTTCTTATTGGTGCGCTCCGGTTTCTCTGCGTTTTCTGGAATGTTCCATGTCTTACCAGTAAGAAACGCGCCGTTCACACGCCCCTTTGCACAGTAATTTCTAACACTGCGTTCTGACATATTCCATTTTTTTGCTATATCAGCAACTAAAAGGTATTTCATCTGCCATCCCCCATCCATTATAAATTAAATCCAAAACATACTAATCTACTGACTAGTATATCACACTATCGGCAAAAACACTATCGTTTTTTACCTATTTATCACACTTTTTAGCCGATATAACAACTGTTTCCTAGTCGAATAGCTTTATTAAAACGGATGCTATAAATAGCTAATATTCTTTCAAATGATGAGTTTATACCTTATATCGTCTAATAAGTTTTACTTTCATTTTCGCACATGATCATGAGACTTTTTTCGTTCTAATTGTGCGATTATACATAAAAAGATGACTGTTCTTAATCAAAATAAAAATGGCGAAGTGCTTATCGTAACACTCCGCCAAAAGTCCCACCAGGTTGCGCATGAAAAATCAGAGGCATTCCGTAATTACTTTTACAGTTTCTACCATATACCCCTGATGTCTAAATTCTTTCCTTAATCCATATCCGATTTCCACTACGCCATCTTTTCCAAGACCCTTGAAGCAGAAATCGCCGACAATCGTTCCCGGAACATTTTTTAATTCCATGTTCCAGACTGCATACCATATTCTGTTGTCAGGTTCCATAAGGCACCCTCCAACATTTCGGTATACGCCTGCTTCATTTCTGCGTCCGCTTCCTTTTCAATCAGACAGCTCATCTCATCGTTACTAATTGGATATAAATAAAGCCTTTCCGTTTCCATTCTCATATTAGTTCACCTTATACACTGTCTTGTTCTTTTACTCATTGTCATTCGCCCCTCTAAATCATCCAATAGAAAGTCCTAATTCGTATGCTCTATCCAGTCCATCCGTATTTTTTACATCACCAATATCCTTTGCTCCCTGCACAAGTACCATCCCTGCATCTTCAAGATGAAAGAAACTCAGTACAAGCTTGTATTGCAATTTTATGGAATCAAACAGTTCCGGCAGCGTAGCTGCTCCAACTAATATAAGTGCCAGTTTTTTAATCGGAAATTCATTTCGCATACTTCTGCCATCATCGGCTGCAATCACAGCCTTCATAAACATGTTCTGTCCAATCAGCTGTCCATCTAATGTCATGACAAAATCCAATTCTGGAACAAATGCCGGATCGTTGCGAAGCTGATGGAGTACATAATGCTCCAGACAGCCTGGGCGATACACATTCCAGAAACTCTACCTTACCAGATTTTCTACCTCATGGTATTCATTTTCTCTTTCCAATCGAATGATAATATTTTCCTTCATTTTCCTTTTCTCCATTTCTTTATATAATGTTACTAATACTTTTTTCAAACTGCTCTTTTATTCTTTTTTTATCCTTTGCTCCATCATACAGACTATAGTAGAAAAACATGATGGAATAAAACATGGTTGCTTTTTTATCTGCCTCCACAACACCAATGCTCTCGAACATATCTTTCACGTATTCTGCCGGACCGGACACAAGATACTGCTGATACAATGCCTGCATCTCCTCATTCCGAAACTGCTCTAACGTAAGCATCTTTCGAAATGACGATGCAAAATCATTTTCTGTCCAATACGAAAACATAGATTTACTGTATTCCATGAAATTGTCCGCAGAAATCTCTTCATACTGTTCAGGTTCATTTTCCTTTTTATCAGCAGGCATATCATGTGATTCTGCCTGTTCGCCATCCCCCTGCTCCATCCTTTTTACAATATGTTCAAAAATATCTCTCTTACTCTCATAATGCCTATACAATGCACCTTTTGTCATGCCAAGCTCACCCGCAATCTGACTGACAGAAACTGCTTCATATCCATCTCTCGCAAATAAATGTAATGCAACAATCAATGTATCTTCCTTTGTAGTTTTTGACATACACAAACCTCCTGTTCCATAAAATAAACGACCGTTTACATTTCAATTATAGTAAACGATCGTTTATTTGTAAAGTCAGACATTCCTCTCTACTGCTCTTGTAAAGCTGGCTGCATACGCCTTTGTAGCGTAATAGGTCGTCATAAATGGTCCTGCCGGAAGCATTCCTGCTGAGCTTGCCACATTTAGTCTGAATTTTTTCCCTCTTGCTGTGTACTCTTCCTTTTCACCCGGCATGGTGACAAATTTGGCAAGCACATTGTGTACCAGTGAGTCCTGCTTCACATGTATAGGGGCCGCTGTGTTTACCAGATCTCCAAAATTTTTGATATACAGCTGCCGCTGTCTCATACGCATCTCCGTCTGCTTCCGGTTCAGCCGTACCTGCCACAGCCGGAGTGACCAGCGCATCTGCCATGTGCATAAAAATTCCCCCTGAGACTTCGTTTTTTCTGTACCTACTTTACCATAGAACAGAAAAACCACAAGCCCCAGGGGGGGGTGTTTGTCAGCCAGATGCCGTCATCCCATTACTGTTCACTCGTGCCTCATTCCAGTAACGTATTTCCAACAGCTGTTACTTCTTCTTATTTACGGTTACGGTCATTCTTATGACCTTTGACTGACCGTTTTCCAGTCTGACAACCGCCTTGACGACTGTCTTTCCGGGCTTCAGCCCCGTGATCCTGCCATTTGAGCTAACGCGCGCCACATCCGGATTGAGAACCGAAAAAGTCACTTTATCAACATTGTCCCAGTTTACCCCTTTCTTAAACCAAAAGTACGTCCCCTGCTTCTCGCGGATGCTGGCTGATTGTTTCGTGGCTTTGATCGACCGCAGTATTTGTTTCGTGAGTGCTTCTTCCTCATCGGCTGTCACTAACTCATAGGTTCCGTGACCCAGCTCATTATGATCCAGTTCAACGCTTCCATCTGCCGCTACCCTGAAAGGCATTTTACTGACTACAAGCTTCTCACCTGTTTCTGGATCTATCTCGATGATCTTCATTTTTTTAGGTCTCACGGTTCTTTTCAGAAGCGTATTTACATTGACCGTCACTTCCCGGATGACCCAGTCGTTTTTCGTGAGCATCTTGATCGTGGTCTTTACCTTCTTCGTGCCTGCTGCCTTTACGATCTCTGAAAGTGCTTCCCCGGAGATCTTCACATTGCCAAAACCTCTATCAAGAATTTCTGCGGTAGCTGAAGTGATCTTCCCTTTGGCATTCTTCGATACATTGACCACGATATTCATTCCTGTCTTTTCATTTCTGATCTCGGTCCTGATCTGTATGGAACCGTCCTCTGCCCGGATTTCAGTCGTGGTCACAACTGTACCATCTTCTCTGGTTTCGGTCTTAGTCTTAGTCGTAGTCTTGTCCTTGTTATCCTCCTGTGGCGGAGCAGTTTCAGATCCGCTGTCGGTGGAACTGCCTGATGAGCTGCTGCCACTGCCCGAGCTACTGCCGGAACTGCTTCCACCGGAGCTGCTTCCACCGGAAGTGCCCCCATCCGAACTGCTGCCGCCGGATGATTCTTTCGCAAATACCCTTCCGACCACATCACTCATGATATGACCATCTTCTATCGCAATCGCCTTGATCGTAGTCGTCTCTGTCAGCGTAATCGGTGTTTTGTACTGCTGCGATCCCTTTGTTGGCACTGTATCATCTGTTGTGTAATAAACGATTGCACCGGGGGTCGTTGTGATCGTCACCTCCGTGCGGTCCGAAAACTTGTCAGTACCGGAGATCGTCGGAACGTCGCTGTCTCTCGGAGTTTCAATCTTACAATTGCCAGCTGACAAAATATTATGATCTGATCCAACCGCTTTGACGTGAAGATCAACCATCTGACGCGCACCAAACTTCTCTTTCGTCTGAAGCTCCTGCAATGGGTAATAATCTGTGCCATTGATACTATACTGATAGCTCATCGTATCAGTATTTACTAGATTTGTCACCTGCATAACATATACGGTAGCGCTATCGTTTGGTCCTATGACCACATCAAACGAAAGTGGTTTCTCCTGTGGCTCTGTGCCCTGATCTCCGGACTCTGCCGCCCCGGTGTTGTCGTCCGCGTATACCGTTTCCGGTGCGAGCAATCCACCAGGTACACTCATGGATGACACGACCGTAGCTGCGGCAATCCCCAAGGTCAGGATTTTTGCTAATGATTTGCTTTGTTTTGATTTCCGTTGTTTCATTTTTCGTTGTCTCATTCGTCGATTCCTCCTTTTACTGATGCTGTTATTAGGCGTTTGCGAAACTATTTTTATTATCTGGGCTACCTAGCTGTGGGCGCAGTGGCATTCTGATCAAGCTGCTCTGGATTTTCTCTGTTAATCCGATCTACAATATAATTGATAGAATCTTTGATGTTAGCTGCATTGATAGGATTGTTCGTCTTAGAAGTAAATACCAGATCCTCAAATCCTTCTCTCGGAGAAAACCGAGTAGCAATGTCTTTATGGTATGTTCTCTGATATATAAGCACATCATGCACTTTCTTAATCATTGGAATTTTGCGAAATCCTGCATATTTATTTTACCCATATAATTTTCTCCAAAAAAATATGGAAAAGATTATATGTCTCTCTTCTCCATAAATGTATCATGTTTATCACTTAATGTCTACGGCTTTTAAGCTAGGGAAACGCATCCTAACTGCTCCTTGACTTTTTCGCCTTCTTTTTCTATAGTAAAGACAACAAGGGAAGCCGTAGACGGTTTGCCTATGAACAGTTACATAAATAACCGCATCTTTGGCGAGGGGCGGTTATTTTTTATGTCCAATCTGAATTACCAGACTGATGACAGCGACGAGCAATAAACAAAATTGAGACAATTCTGAATATGTAATCATGGCTAAAAACCCTCCTTCGTGAGGGCAAACCGCCTACCGTTTCTGCTTCCCTATGTTGTGATGACAGTATAACAAATTTCGGCATGATGCGCAAGAACAAGTGTTCCTGCCAGATACCAAGATCCCGGTATGAAAGACACCCATTCGCCTGCACCGGCTTCCCCAAACGCATCTTGCAGATAAGTATATGGTATTCTCCTTTCATTTCAGGCTTATAAAGTGCTTCTCCATACATATAGTCTACCTGTTGTCCATACTGTTTACAACCATTCGCTATTGCATATGCTAATTTGCTCTCACAAAATACACTTCTTCCTAAAACAGATGGTGATAATTGTCTGTCCAGAATGAGCCTTAATCCTTCCTCCCTCGTCCCTTCAAATCCAGGGCAGAAAAAGTCTATCCCATCAGACATACTCTTTGCTATCTGATTGTAATCCTCTCCAAGCAGTTTTTCCGCAATATCATCTGTAAAAATGCGAATGCTGTTATTATTATAATGATAAGCCCTTGCAAAACAGCTTACCTTTGCTGTCATATTGTCCATTCCAATCCCCCTCGTACTACCCAAATAGTATTTTTGCCACACCATTCTATTTCAGCGTATGAATATCCTCAACCTACGGAGAGTAGAGTTCGAATTTGCTCATTTATTTTTCCATCCCATCCAGAAGCTTTATAAATCTTTTATCATTCATCTGCTCATTCGTAAGATATTCTCCATTATAAAACAATGCATAGGTTGTAACCGGTGTCGGAGCATTCTGTGCTTCTTCTTTCGTTTCCAGTCTGGTTGCCTGAAACGGAACCCCTCTTTCCCTGGCAACTTCAAGAAGCACCGGAACATACTTTGCATTAAACGGACATTGATTGGTATAGTACAATACATAGCCTGTCTGCTCAATGTGTGGATGCTTCGCACACTCCTTAAATTCAGGCTTAGCCGCATCCAAAGAAAAAGGCAGATACCAGAGCTGAATACCATTATCTGCTTCATCACAGACTGTAAATTCCTTATACTTGAGAAACTTCGGATCTGCCAGAAAAGGCTTTTTCTTAGTGGCTGACAGGATACAGATTCCCTTTTTCTCCTTCTCTTTGCTGTCTTCTATACAGGCATTCAGTAAATCATTCGAATAACCATTGCCCTTGAAAGAACCAGCCACCCACAGACAGTCAATATACATATAGCCATCTGCATTGATTGGATTCCATGCATTTTCTGCCGGAATATACTCGATAAAGCATTTTCCACGCTCTATACTCTTGAGAAATACCAATCCATCATCAAATCGCTCTTTCAGCCAGTTTTTCTTTGATATTACCTGTATATCCTTGTTGCTTGAAATCGCACAGCAGATATGCTCGTTTTCAATATTTTCTTTCGTCACTCTTATATATTCCATGGATTTTCTCCTACTTATATCTTCTGCACCTCATTCTCCAGCGTATAGTAGTGCATAATATACGGAAGCAACAACACCAGAAACAATAACGTCAACGCATACAACAACGGATTGCAGATCATAAGCGCCGCCACAATTGAAATCATTGTCAGAATCGCAAATGTAACTGTCACGATCAGATGTACCAGCCTCTCATGTTGGAAAAAAACAATCTGTGTCAGGTGTTCCTGCAGAATTGCGTTCCATTGTTCCGGAGAGATATTGTCCGCATTGGCTAAGAGTGAATCTATTTTCTGGCGGTAGGTTATTATTCTTTTCTTCATTTTTACATTCTCTTTCTTATAGTACCTTTATTATACCAATATACCTTTGGAATCACAACGACATATTTAACTGAAGGTAATTGTCCATCAAGATATCTTGTTATTGTAAGTTCCCCAGAATAAACAAAGGGCAGTGTCTGAACAACATCGCCCTTTGTTTTTTATAATTATACTTCCGAAAGGAATCTGTCAACTGGTTTATGCAGCAGCGTTCACTTCGTCATCCATATATCCGTCATCGGCATTTTCCGAATCATCATCCGAATCATCATCCAAATCATCGTTCCAGTCATCCTCTGTGCTGTCTGTGATAACAACCTTGCATTTCCACACCATACCATGTACTTTTGCTTTGACTGTAACCGTACCGCTGCTATACGGTATCAGTATGCCATCCTCTACCTCGCATATATCGTCATCAGAAGATGTCCATTCCACATCATGACTGCATCCCTTCAGATCCAGAGAAACCGTATCTTCCACGTCCATCTCCACTGCTGTCTTATTCAGTTCCGGCGTTTCTACTGTCACCTGACAGGATTTCTTCTGCGTTCCCTTCTTTACTGTAATGGTTGCCTTGCCTTTTCCTTTTGCGACCACTTTTCCGGCGGAGACACCAGCCACCGCTGTATTACTGCTGCCCCAGGAAACGATTCCTGCACCACCCTTTACCGTAAGTTTCCTGCTCTGTCCTTTTACAAGCACAATCTTTGTACTGCTGATCGACAGCGGACTTATCTTCGGTCTGGTGTTCTTTTTCTTCGTTGTCTTCTTCGTGGTTGTCGTGGAAGATTTCCGCGTCTGCGAATATCCGCCCGATGAGCCAAAACACTTCTTGCACGGTGTCAGACCGCGTGCCAATGCATTGGAAAGTGTCGTCTGATAAAAATTTCCCCGCCCGCATTTGTGGGTATGGTATTTACTGCCGGTTGGCGTCACATAGACCATTGTCTGTGCCTGTGCCGTTACCATGCCGGCACTGTCACCAACTGGCAAAATCATCATAAAAAATACAAGTGTAAAACTTAGAATTGTTTTTTTGATTGTTTTCATCAATTGCCTCCTTATCTTTTCCTCCGCTTTAAACATGTCTTATATTTTTATCATACGCCTTCTTATTTTCGAGTACAATACCATTTTCCCAAATTGACAATTCGCGTTTTGTCAAAAAACATCTTCACGTCCTGCCGCTATCGCCAGAATAAAGCCACTTGTGAATACTCCTTTTGTGGTTTTCTTCGCAGTTAATACATTAAGGGACGCAAGTGGTTTTTTCAATATGTTGTTATTAATTTATGGTGCTGGGCTTCCACCATTATGCCAGAAGCCTCTATTTTATTTCTATTTTTTCCTGATATCCGGCCAGCCGGTCCAGGCGCATTTTTTCCGCCACCGGAAATAACTCTGTATCCGTGATGCGTTCCAGACTTTTTATCCGTTTCTCGGAAATTGTTTCATTCGACTTGCTTTTTTCATAATCCTCAACTGTCATGTGCCAGTAATGAAATTCTCCTGCATAATACTCAGAAATTTTCTGCGCAATCAAAAGCCCCTCCGGATCCAGATCTCCCGCATAATATACCACCGTTCCCGATGCCGCCAGAAGATCTAACGTAACAAGCCCTGCCAATCGCGGCTGCCCGTTCATACACATACAGGAAACCTGCTTTGTGTGCCCTGCGCAAAGGCCTGCAAATACGGACGGATTTTCCACGATATACATTTCATTATCTTTGCAAAATATGCTGTTCCACTTTGAAAGGACTGCAAGGGCAAATTCTGCCTCGTAACATTTCCCCCTCCAGATACGCTTTTGTTCCAGAATCTGTTTCTGGCTTTCGCCTGCTTCTTCCTGCTTACGCAATGTATCCAGATGCTCCTTTATTCCGGCGCGTTTCTGCAGGCATTGGTTCAGATGCTCTGGATATTCCTTCAGCCATGTAATACAGGCATCCAGCCGTTCCCTGATCTGTTCGTAATCCGTCAGTTTCAATTGCTCCACGATGGATGCATGTTCTTGCTCCAGCTTTACAAGGTGACGCTGCGCACCTGACAGATCATAACGGATTTCATCCAGATCTGCATCAATGCTTTCCAGACGCCTGGTCAGATCTTTCATATGCCTTACACTCTGTAAAAACATTTCATGCGCAGACTTTAACGCGATCAGATTCTTTTCATACTCTGCTGCCGCATCCTTTGCTTCCTGAAATATGGCATACGTACATTGCAGATACAACTGCTGCGCAATTTCTATCGCTTTCTTTTTCTTTTCCTGTATCTGCTCCGAAAGTTTCTTCCAACGCTCCTCGATCTCCTTACACTCTGCCGTTTTCGTTTCATATTTGTGCTGCTCCTGCACAAGCATCTTGAAAGCTGTACGTATACCCGTATCCTGCGGCAAAGCCTGATATTCCTGCTCCAGCTTCTGCATCTGGATTACAATCCCAGCCTTTTTTGCTTCCAACTGGTTCATGCTGCTTTGCAATCCCTGAATTTTTTCTTTGCAGACTCTGATCTGTTCCTGACGATTGCGTTCCCGTGCCCGCGCACCCAGGAATCCTGCTACATGCTCTCCTGTAATCGTTCCAGACAAAACGCCCATCTGATAAATACCTTCTGAAGAAACCGAAATCATGCTCTCCTCATTATATGCAATACCAGACAAAATACCAGTAAGACGCTGATTTGAGAAAATATCATTCATGGAATCATTCAATTCCAAAACGTCCAGCAGACTCTTTCCACTGTAAGACTTCTGGACGAACAGATAACGGTCTTCGCAGCCTTCTTCCATCGTCAGCACCTGTTCCCGGTAAGACGCATCCACGACCAGTGCATCCAGAATCCCCATCGAAAGCAAAGCCTCTTCCAAATGATTGCATTCCTGTTCTGTCAGGGAATCCCCAAATTCGATTGCTTTATAAAATTCCTGATACGGAATCTTCAATGCATCCAGACGCTGCCGGTTCTTTCTAACCGCTTCGGAACGTTCCGGCTGTGGATCTTTTGCGTTTTCCCATTCTGTGAGTTCTGCTTCTGTCTGTTCCTTTTCCAGACGTTTCTGCTCATACTCTTTTTCTTCTTCCTGCATTTGCAGTTCCAGCGGGTTTTTATAAGAAAACCAGATATCTGTTACCGTTTTCCGCACCTCCGCAAAATCAGAAGTTTCTTTAAAATCCTGTGCATATCTGCTACAGTCTTTCAGCTGTTCCGAATCAAGAATAAGCTCTGTATTCGATCTGTTCCATGCATATAAAGCCTCTTTCCATGCATTCTGCTCCTGAACCAAAAGCATGTCTTTTGCTGACATATCTCTTTGTATCGCATCCAATTCTTTCTTTATTCTGTCTCTTTGCTTTAAGAGTTCTTCTGCCTGTGGTTCCAGTAAATTTGTTTCCTGCAGAATTTGAAATGCATGATAAATTTTATTTTTCACATCTGAGAATTGCTTTTCATCAATGCATTTTCTGTCACCTGACATCCCAGCTTATCCGATGCATATTTGCGAATATCACCAATTGCATCTCTCAACTGATAATACAATTCTTTGTTTTCCGATTTCAGTACCCATCGTTGATTCAGTAATACCTCCAGTTCCTTCATCATCCTTCCTCCTGAAATACAATCGCAAGTTTTGGCATGGTAAAACTGCCATCCTCGCAATGCACGACACAGCGTTCTTCTTTCCTGCTCATATCAAGCGTATAGTACCTTCCCTCTTCCGTTCTTCCAGCACCTGCTGGATTTTCCATTGCATCTGAAATCCACTTCAACAGGATTTCCCGCACATGCGGCTCAAGAACCGGCAGCGTAGAAAAGTCTATTTTCCCATCCGACTCCAATTCCCGGAGTTTGCGCATATCTTCTTTTTGCTTTTTAATCATCTGCTGTCTTGTTCTTTGCTTTTCTTCTGCTGCTTCCCGGATGGCACTGCGGCTGGACTTCTCCCTATAAGTTCTCACACGCGGTTTCAATGTTACTTCAAATGGACGTTCTTCATAAACACTCTGATTCATACTGTCCGTCTCGCGGACCAGATCTCCCTTTAGATGATATGGTTTCTCCAATCCAAAAACCATAGCAGACATCCGGTGTGCCTGCTGTACATCCTCACACTTTAAAAACAGTTCTGCTACTTTACGATATTCTTCTCTTCGATTGGCTCCAAACGCATTTTTCTCACTGAGCTGTGCCGCATACCTTGTGATTCTCCGGATAATTTCATTGGTTGCATCAAAAAGTTTACCAGCCTCATTTTCTTCTCCATTAGAAGAAACAAACCATTCATAAATACTCTGAAACCGTCCCTTTGTTTTTTCTTCCAGCAGCTCCCGTGAAACTTCCACATCCATGCGCGGAATCAACATTTCATACTGCACGATTTTTTCAAACACCTGCTGCTTATTTCCGTCTTCTAATGTGCGCAAATCTTCCTCAATTACACCAACATTGCGCTGTAATCCTTTGATAAAATTGTGCAGATACTCGACCAGTCGATCCTTAAACACCAGAAACTCTTTTGTGTGCATCATTTCTTCTGCTTTCACACTGTTCAAATCACGGATATAATCCTGATAATTCTGGTTCAGACGCACAAAATCATTGTTCAGATCATTCCACCAGGTATAAACTTTGTTTAAATCTTCATCCGCCATCTGTGAAAAACGCGAAATGTTAATTCGAATCCGCTCCAAAAGTGTCGGCTCCAAAGATGCGCCTTCAATAAAAAGATTCTCTAAACGCAGCACCAGACGTTCAATCTCCACACTGTACTCCGACATCTGATACCGGAATTTTTTATTCTTAAATTCTTCAATCGATGATACTTTACGCGTATCCTGTATCGTATTAAGATTTTTCCATTCCACAAGCATTGCCAGATCCTGTTGGCACTGTTCCAGCTTATACTCCGCAAAAAACGGATCCTGTACCATCTGGGCATATACTTCCTCCTGGTACAGCCAATAACGGAGTTTTTCATAATTTTCAAAAAAAATGCGCATAATGCAGCGATACCGGCTGACATTATCCGCATTCAGATATTTTGCTTCTGTAAGTGCCTTGGTTAGCTTATCTGTTACCTGCACAACATTCTCCTTAGTGTCTTATCTACAATCCATTTTAATTTCTGCTACATGATCAAAGTATACCATAATTTTTCCTCTTATGCTACCCAGATAACTCTTTTCTTCTATCTGTATTATTTTAATCTGAATAAACTCCACGCCGGCATCTCTGCCGGCGTTATTACCCTCTTCCGCTTTTTTTTCATCAACTCATAATATGTACCAGATAAATTCCAAATGCACAAATCGAAATATTTGTAGCTATTTTTCCAGATATAAATTTCATTCTGGAAATCAAAAGAAAAATCGAAAGGTCTGCCAAAATCAACGGTGCTGCGTTACACCATACATTGTAATCTACTCCGTGCTGGCGATGAACATTGAAATTTCTCTCCGCTATCTCAAACATGCGGCCGGGATTCTGTACTTTCATCCAAAACAACCAGAAAGTTCTTCATGCGCAGGGATTCCGGCAGGTACATCTGTTTTTGGCTTTTTGAGTTTAAAATATCGGATATTTGGCAACAGCTGGGTTATCGAACAAAACTTCGAACAACCGGCTTAATGGCATTGCCAATGGACGTTGGAATATTGAGTGCTTACAAAATAGAGGTGCACTAGGCACCTCTATCCTAAACTTCTTGCAAAATCCGCAAGGCTGGTTTATAATCAGATTAGAAACCGAAGGATTTTGGTGTGTCCAACGGTTGCACAATCGGAAACAAATAATCAGTTTAAAAATCAAACGGATTAAAGGCTATCCCCTATTGGCGTAGAGGATAGCCTTTCCGTTTATTTGCGGTTATGTTTATTGTCTATGTATGTCAAGGCTGCAAATACTATAATGGTCTCATAAATTAAGACACTTTTTCGGACAGATTTTAATGAATCTGATATAGCTTTGAATTTATATCAGGTACAAAGACAAAGGAAGCAAAAGAAAGTTCCAAAGAATGTGATACAAAATCAGAGCTAAAGAAAAAGTAAATAAAAGAAACAACATCAGAAAGCTATAAAAAATAAGGGGAGTGTAAGTTACATTCTCCTTATTTTTTTACAAAGGAGTAAAGATTATGTGTGAACATTTTGACAAAGATTATGATGATGACTATGAAGAAGACGAAAATTTAGATGATGACTGTGAGATGGAAAAAAGAAAGTTATATGATGAAGAAGATGATGACATCATATTTTTCTTTTCACCAGAATACGGCTATGCAGAAGACGAGGAGGATTGTGATGAGGATAATAACTTATAGCACGAAAATAAACAGAGAGAATAACCTTACAGAACTTGTAAAAGAAAAAGCGTATAATTATAAAACAGAAAATAAGCACTTAGACTGTGCAGAAAAAATCGCAAGTATGATTTGTGATTTGTTTGAACTTCACACGGCCGCAGAGGAATATGTCTATCTTTTATCATTAGATACAAAATGCAGGATTCTTGGCATATTTGAAGTGGGGCATGGAACAGTTAATGCCTGTCTTTTACATACAAGGAAGATTATGATTAGAAATCTTCTTTGTGGAGCAGGAACATTTATTGTAGTTCATAACCACCCATCAGGAGAAGTATCTGTTTCAAAAGAAGACATAAGCACTACAAAGCGATTATTTGAAGCTGGAAGGCTTATAGGAATAGAACTTCTTGACCACATCATTATTGGAAGAAAATGGTGACAGTTACGGATATGCCTATTACAGCATGAAGGAGCAGGGGCTTTTAACAACTGTATAAAAGTGATAAACAGGGAACTTACTGTTAAAGTAAAAAATAAGAGACTTGATTTCTCAAGCCTCTTATTGTATAATCATCTCAGAAAGGTTATCGGATGCGTTATCCGATTGCCCTCAGTAATTTAAATGTATTTAAGAAATAGCATCCAACTTTCTCAGGGCGGGATGCTATTTCTTTTTGTTATGATTATCTATGTAAGATAGTGCCGCAAAAATTACCAGCAACAAAGTTAAAACCTCCATTGTGTTCATGGGCATCACCCTCTTTCGTAAAACTAGAGGGCATCAAAAGAACGCATCCGCTTCTTTCTATGAAGTTATACAAAAAATATTCTAGCATAAATCTGTAGAGGTGTCTATTTGAAACTGACAAAATCCCTGTTACATTTTATTAGAAAAAGAAATACTTTGCATATATGAAGGAAAGAGAATATTTTTCTTTGGATTATATTTGTAATTAAGAGTAGGTGGTTAGCTTACTCGATTCACATATTTCGTGGAAAATTTCCACCATATACGAGCAATTTGGTAAATAGTCAAGAAGTATTTTGGTAAGCGCATAGTTTTAGGGCGTACCCTATAAATGAAATCTGACACCCCGCGCTAGGATGCCAGACATGCGAGTATTTCACTACATTTTATTTACAAGTTTCCTGAGCCAATTTACTCCACGGGGCAAATTGTTCCAATTCCTCGTCTGACATTTCAGCACCAGGACGATGCTCCAGAAGGAAGCTCAGATATTTAAGTGGGTCAAGTTCATTGGCTTTTGCCGTTTCTATCATAGAATAGATTTTCATACTGGCATCTGCCCCGGCTGGTGTATCACAGAAAAGCCAGTTCTTACGGCCAACTACCAATGGTCGAATGCTGTTCTCACTGAGATTATTACTCAGGCTGCATGCACCATCTTTCAGATAGTTCATCATAAACGGACGGCAACCATTGGAATAGTTGATTGCCTTGATCAGCCTGTCTCCGGATTCCGGATGCAGCTGGTCAAGCCATGACAAAAAAGCCTCTATGACAGGTTTTTGATCCTTCAGGCGGCGATGATAAATCTGTTTGGGCGATAATCCTTTTTCTCGATAAGATCGTTCATACTCAAACAGCTTATTACAGTATAGGAATCCCTGATCTTCCGTTTCCTTGCACTGTGGACACTCATAGGTAGTCGCATAATAATCAATACGCTCCAGCTTTGGCTCTGTATAACGCAGTTCTGTCCGGATGGGTTCGTGCCCGATAGGAATCATCATTGTTCCACAAACATCACACGTTTTCTGTTCTTCCGTAAGAGTATCTACATAAACATTCTCTGTCGGAAGATCAGCAAAGACCTCATCATAAGCAGCTTTCGATTTACGGGCCTTCTTGTGTGCTTTTACCTCAATGTATTCCACCTCAAGGGGCACCGGTTCCGGTTCATCCTCCGTCTGCAGGTGGAACAGATCCAACTGTCCCGGGAGCTGTTCATGCCGGATCTCACTGGTGGAGCCAAAAAGTCTGGTCTTCAGGTAGTCCAACTGTGCCTGAAGGTTAGCGATCAGTTGATCCTTTTCGCTGTCTTTGGCATCACGTTCCTGCAGCATTTTCTGCAGGGAACGGATAAGCTCGTTCTGAGTGCTGATTGTATTATTCAGTTGTGAAATCGTATCCTTAAGCTCTAAGAGCTGGATATCCCTTACTCCTGAAGGCATTGTTTTTTCGCTCCTTTTCTATGGTTCAATTATACCATAAAACAAGCGAAAAATCCTGAAAAATCAAGCATTTCCGGTACTTTTTATCGCCTTTGGCTGCTCGATTTCAAGACCTGACATAAGCCAGTCAAACTGCCTCCATGTAATGGGTTTTACCTCATTACGGTTGCGCGGCCAACGGTATTTTCCTACGTTGGCATCAAGTCGCTTATATAAAAGTACAAATCCTTCACGTTCATGAAGAAGCACTTTTATTCGATCACTACGTCTGCCACAGAAGAGATAGATTGCATTTGGCCTGGAAGGGTTCATATTCAGCTGGTCTTTTACGACAGCGCATAATCCATCAATGGACTTGCGCATATCTGTATAACCACAGATCACATAAATCCCGTCTGCGACAGTGATGTCTCCTAACATGTCCCTGTCACAGCTTTAAGGATCTGTGACAGCAGCTTCGGGTCAACATCATTTGAAATTTTTATTGAAACAGTCCCAAGCATGACCTCGATGGCGGGGCAGGGTTCTTCCAGCGGAAGCATTGTGCTTTCGACAGTTGGAATGCCCGGGTTTTGATGATCAGGTATCACCTCAAGTTTTACAACATCCGGTTTAAGGGCTGGCTTATAACCGCCGCGTCCTGTGGCAGGGGGGATATCATAACAAGCTTTTTTTCTCAGTCTTTTAACCCAGTTGTAAAAGGTGCCGGGATTGATGTTATGTTCTGTACACCATTGGTAGTCACTAAGACCGCTGCTGCGGCATTCCATGATAAGTTGATATTGTTCGTCTGCTGTGCGTCTTTGCGTTTTCATACAGGAAACCTCCATAGTTATAGTAAAACGCTCGCATTTATAGTATCTAGCGCCGATACTGTAGTAAAATGCTGGCATCTATCATCTATAATTATGGCAAATTTTGTGATGATTTTAAATCCACCCTGAAACTAGGCGCTTACCATCAAACAATATGCATGCAGGTTTGCTCCATATTTTTCCATTACATTCTTTAATATTGCAATAAATATATAGTAATCCGTTTCTTCCCTAAAAATCTCCTGTCTGCGGATTCCTCTTTCCATCAAATGATAGATTGCTCCCGGATACCATTCTCTTTCTTTTCTTCCGATTTTTTCATACCCCTTGTTTCATAATTTATACGTTTATACGTATTCTTGCGCAAAAATTTAATCCTTCAGTGCATCCATATACCCCAGTAATCTTTTCTGTTGTTCCACGCTTAATTGCTGATATGTCTCTATAAGCATCCCCAGTTCCGTATCCTTTGTAAATACGTACATTTCATTTGTTTTACTTCTGGTTCCTGTATGCTCCGCTCCTGACAAGAGTTCATACGGTGTGACACCTAATACCTCACATATAATCAATATCTTATCGCTAACCGGATTTGTCCGTTTCTTCTTCCAGTCACTTATAGAACTTTCTGCTATCCCTGTCCTCTGGGCAAATTCTTTCTGGCTCATACCTTTTTCTTTCAATAATTCAAATATCTTATCACTTATCGTCTTCATTTTATTTTTCCTTCATCTATTTATTTTCAACGTCCTTTTCCTTGCATTTTATCATATTTTAGCCAATTCGTATACACGTATTTATTATTTTATAAAAATTTTATTGTGTCAGACACCCCTTGTCCTCCTATAGCTGCTGCGACGTGTATCCTTTCCGATAATTATCCGTCCCCTGTGATTCTGGTTGTAATACCAGCCCAGATAACGTCCAATTTTATATGCATGATCCGCGGTCAGTACTTTGTTTGCCTCACCGCAAAAAACGTCTGTTACGAAATATTTTCCCATTTATGTTTGCCATTTAGACAAAATGAACTACAACTTAAATAAAACTTTTTGGATGAACAACTACCAAATTAGTAATAAATTATCTATGATGCTTATTTTTCGCATCAATACACTTATTAATATACTCAATCATACTATCAAATTTTTTATTTCCAAGCTTTTGATAATTTTTACTTCCATTTTTAATCATAGCATTTTTATATATTTCGCATAACACTGCATTTGACAAAGTATATTCCAATGAAAATTTTTTTACTTTTTTATTTGTATTTATAGTTGTTTGAAATTTGGCTATATCTTCACTACTACTTATTCTGCTAAAAACATTACTATACTCTAAATAACAAATCAAAAGTTTCAAAACATTTCTTAACTTTTCGGATTCAATATAATCATCTATCGTTTGAATAATTACATTTCTATCTCTCTCTCTAATATCATTATCAAGTAAAATCTTATACAATCCCATTAAATCTTGTATGCTTTCAATAACTTCATACCGTTTCTTCCAAATAGGATTGCTCCCTCTCATAACTATTTTTTCCTTCTTCCCTTGTTTAAATATATAAAATATTTTATCTTGAAATAAATCTGCCCAGACATTCTTCCAACTTCCAATAACAAACAATAATACTGTTATAACTAATATTATATAAACAAATGAGATAGGTACATTTGTATTTCCCCAAAAATGCATCAATAATCCCATACCTATAAAAATAATAACTGTTATGCTCATCCATACTGAACAACTTAAAGTTATCCACTTATTCTTTTCAATTTTTCTTGATTTTATCTTAACCTTATCAATTTCTTTGCCCTTCCCTGCTATCTTTATATATTCCTTTTGAATTTTTTCAAGCAGATATTCGCTTATTGCTTTTAATGGGATCTCATTTACTATATTTTCATTTTCTATCTTATAACAATCATTAATTCTATATCTAAGCGCATTAAATGCCTTTAATTCACTCTTGGTTACTCGAGTAAACATTCTTACCATTTCGCAGAACAAACACAATATATTAAGGTTCCATAACCAATATGTGATTTTTGTCACAATAACAATTAACAGTTTTAGGCTACCAGCCATGTATTCGATTCGATACACCCCAATTCCAATCATGATTATTATTGAATTAATACTTATAAACTGCAAAATATCTGGTAAAAAAGTATTATTTAATACATCTTGTATACTAATTCCCAAATAGATTTTCTTTTTCAGCGCCAAAACTAAACTATATGCTGAAGCAACCGCCAAATCAGTAACAAAAACCTCTTTTCCCTTACTAATTGGTAAAATATAACTTATTTTAGATATATCAACAATTTTTAAATTTCCCATAAAAAGAAAAATTACAGTTAATAATAAAATCACACCTATTGTTATTATCCAATATAACAAAGGTAACAATTTATTATCTTTTAAATTTATTCTTTCTTGTATCCTATTGCCCCAATAAAATTTTATATCTCTTGTTTCTTCCTTGGGCTTATTAGATAGTAAAATCAAAACTAAAAGTACAAAGGGTATATATGTAAATAATAATACTTCTGAAATATTTTCACTCATATTTTGTTTCTCCCATCATCTGTTCATCCTCGTTCTTTTCAGTTGCAGCTCTTATCATTGTCATAATTTTCATTTGTAATTTTCACATTATCCTTATACAATTTATTTGTGATTTTATGCATGAGAAGACAAGTTCCAACAAAAGACTCAAAACTACCATGGTATATAATATGTCAAGAGCCATCAGAGAAGTGTGGGCATATATTCGTTCTTGACTATCAGCTCTTGTTTCTATATCAACATTCGGTTTAGACACATGATTTCCAGCTTACCACGTACTTTGCCCCAGTTGAGAATCGGTTTTGTCCATTTTTTTACTCTCAAAAATTTCCTAAAATAGCGGCTTCATCAACTTATCAGTGATATTCAGATACCATTTCTTCGCCAAACTTCAAATTCCTGAATATTCTCTATGGTTTCTAAAATCTGTCAAGTGGTTATTTAATGTCTTAGTATTATCTAGAGTTTATGCTTTTAATGGGATCACCCCCTTTTACTCTTTAACCGCGCAAACTCCTTTTATACTCTCATACGCTTAGACTTAACTTTTAGGTCTAAATTTTTGATAAATATTAGGTATTAAATCCATTAAATCGAATTTTAAAAATAACCTCTATACTTGAACTATACAATTCTTTGAATTTCTTCATCAGTATAATGTCCTTCCAAAGCTCTTATTGCATGCTGTGGAATATAAAAATTATTTTTTTTAAGAATATCTAAAACTGCCGATTTTTCTCTATTATTAAAACCAAGTAAGTCAAAACATTTTTTTACATAATTTGAATTCAAATAATACTCACCATTTTTATCATAATACGGATCTATTTTTTCAGTTTTTCCCCCTATATTCTGTAAAATATGATCAATAATTACTAAATATGTTTGAATTATGTTTTCATTTAATGTTCCATTAAAAATGCGAAATTCCACCGTTAAATAATCGGTGGTTTTAGTTGAATAGTTAATGCTATGATAACGACTAGAAAAAAAACAATTTATGAGATTGTTTATATTTTCATCAAAATTTGACGCATTTCCTATTTCTTCTCTAGCTGTATTAGCAGATTTGAAACCTTTTCTCCAAAATAATTCATCCTGTGACGCTACTGCGGAATAATGAAATAGTCTCTCTTCAGATACTTCTCTATTCTCTCCCGCTGCAACACACAATATCAAAGGTTCCAGATAAACATACAATTTCTGTAAATCATTAAACGCTATTGGACTTTTCATAAAACACTTCCTATTTACATGTATATGTATGGAACAAACTTCATTTATCTTTCCTTTTAATTGTATTTTTATTAAATTCACAACTTCTCTTATTTGTTTCCACGTTTCTACTTCTTCTTTAAAAATAGGTGATATTAATTCCTTTTCGCATTTTAAAGATTCATCTTTATTACGACAACATTCCCTACAAAAATTCCATTTTTGATAATTTTTCTTTTTGTTTCGACTACAAGCCTTAGAAATCATTTTTTCTAAAGGAAAACCATTTTTTTCAAGACATTTTATTATATCATTTTCTGACATTTCGCTCTCAAACTCTATTTCAATGCCAAATTCTATGCCTTCAAGATCAAGTACCTCTTGAAACAAGTATTCTGGTTTTTCGTATACCGCAATGAGTTTCGAATAATCATCTTTACTTGGTTCTCTGTCTATTTTCTCTTTTAATTTTTTATATATCTTTTCTATCATCATTTGCCACTTAATACTATTTTTCTATACTATCTTGCTTGCACGTTCCAGACTTATATCAAGTATAAGCATAAACCTTAATAAAAAGTCAAGTAAAATTATAAGATTAATTTGTTTTGACTATAAAATTTAAAATAAAATCCCGAATCATTACTCCATTTCTTATTCACTATACCATCTGCAAAAATCTTCATGGCAATTCGTAACATCAAACAATTCAGAATTTACATAATTATGACATTTTGGGCACTTATATATCATAGTATATTCACCACAATTCAAGCAAAGCCCACGTGCATAGTTGCTATTATATTCAATATTCAGAGCGTCCCCAATTACCATTTTTTCTTGTATGATAATTAGGAAGTTAATTATCACACGTTTCCTTTCTTTTAATATCGTGGTTCAATACAATTCAGATACTATGGACTTTTGATGTTTATTCTGTAGCTTGACTACTCAACTGGAGTGTATTGCCGCTACCTTTATCTGAATTGTTTATCAGCTGGATGTTGCCGGAGTGTTTTTCACTCAGAGTACTTATTTCTATCAAGTCTA
>OGEE01000455.1_pt1 | contig 29928 bp, 19 predicted proteins | sample 1570571 | NCBI WGS metagenome assembly OGEE01 (sample SAMEA2582169, study PRJEB24529) | metagenome | biome: Human gut stool | place: China | collected 2011
GTGGAGGAACCCATGTTCGAGAGCCAGACCAAAACGAAACTGGGCAGCAACAAAATCCAACTGATCGAGCAATGATCTACCATAATATCTTTCTTATCACAGCCGCCCAACCCATCGGGTTCTTTCCCACTGGCTTCTCCGGGGCGGAAACGAAGAAAACGGATAATTACATTATTAGAATTAATAGAAAAGCCATAATCAGCCAGACAGATTCCTCCGGGAGAAGTCTGTCCTGCAATGGTGAGATGATCTTTCCCTGTTCGTAATTCCGATTTCAGATGAATCGTACCTGCCACATCAAAGACAATCGTTTTAGGTCCATTTTGTTTCAAAGCCCAACGTAAAGTCCCCTGCGAACCATCGTCTTCCAAAGAAGTCACATGATACACTTTACCACCACGGCCGCCTGTCGTGTATCTACCGTGTCCTTCAGCTCCGGGAAAAGAGATCACTCGATCTTCCCGGCCGCCTGTCTCCTGTTTTTCGGGTATGTCATAGGAAAAGGACATCATTCCTCCCGCAACCATTGCCAGCAGACAAACATAAACTAATTTTCTTTTCATTTCCTTATTCACATTATTAGATGATGGAAACAAAAGTAGTGGAAGCTTTTCATTCTGACATTCATTTTTTGACCGATATGGGGGAAAAATCAGTTTTTATGATAAGATTGAACAAATTTTAGATCCCCAGCCGCTCTTTTAATAACCGGTAACCGGAAAGACTTACTTTAAGTTTCACGCCAGTCTTCAATAACAACTGATAAGTTTCTTTTCCGAAAAGCTCGACCCGCGAAATTTGTGTTACGTTGACAATCGTAGAACGATGCACACGCACAAAAGTATCAGGAGACAGATGGGTCTCAAAATATTTCATAGTTTGTTCTTTCAGATATTCTCCGGTAGGGGTTATCAACATTACATAATCTCCACAGGCTTGTATGTAGATCAGTTCGTCTGTCTTTACCAGATGAATGCGGGAACCGTCTTTCACCGTAATGCGATCTATTAATTCTGTCTGTGGTTCTCCTTGTTGTTCGGTCACAGTTAGCTGATGTGCAGCCAATTCTTTATCCAGTTCCTGATTCTGTACTTCTTCTTTAGTTACGATCAGGCGATACCATAAAGTAATGGCAATCAAGGTTGGCAGCCCGAACAATAACCGGAAAGGTATGGTCTGCGCAAAAGGAATATAGGATATGCCTACAATCCTCACCATGATATCACAGATCATAAAACTACCCGCCAGCCATAATAGGCTTCCAACGATTATCATGATTATATCCGTCTGGAACAACGAAACAAGACCGACCACAAACCAGGCCAAATAGGCTATGGCTGCCAGCCAACCAATTGTTGCCACTCCATCTACCAGAGCAGGAAGATAGTCGTTTCCGGTATATCCACAGACTAAAGCCACCTGTGTCGCAACCAGAATCAACGCCAGCACCAGCATCGGAATCCAGCGGAATGGATAATCTATTATCGGATGTGGTTTCATACGCTAGTCTTTAACTTCCAAGCCTCCGAAAGAAAGCGTTCCACGAATGACCAATATATTCTCCTTGTTTACATTCCCATTTTGCCAGCGTTTGTCATCACATCCTCCAAAGAAAGCATTGCATTTGAAGACGACTGTCCAATCCGACGGGACATAAATCTCGACTCCTCCCCAACTGCAATCCAAATCAATATAGGTTTCTCCCGGTGCAATATGGGTATGGCGAAGATCAATAGTCGTCCCCCCGAAAGAGGTACGAATCATGGCTCCTTTAAACAACTCATCAAGTACTACGTGACGTGCAGCTCCCCAGACATTCTCCGAACGCAAAAAGCCATCTACTGATTCCGATTGTTGTTGCTCACTCTCAAAGTTCATGCCGGGTCTACCCTGATGCATCTTCATCCATTGCCGACGATGTTCCATTGTATGCTGACGAGCCCATTGCGCCCTCTTATTTCTGCCGGGTTTGAAGATAAATAAAACACCTGCTATTATCAGAGCGAGGGGCCACACCATTGCCTGTGAATTTTCCGGTAACCAGGAAAGCCCTCCAATCAAAAAATACACACCTATCAGCAAAAGGATGATTCCACCGATGAAATGGCGACGAATCATAGCATATATACCTAATAATATAAGGAGTGAATGCCAGGATACGATCAAATCAAATACTTCTGAAGTTATCCATCCCATATTACGGGCAAACAGTAGAATCCCGGAAAGGATAAAAAGCAAAGCTATCAGTATTTTACCGGAAAAGCCTGTAGCACGAGGAAAAATTTGTTTCTCTTCCATTGTTTCTATTATTAATTGATTAATGGTTCAAAGATACATCATTTCCCTATGCTTCCACAGGCTTTTCAGTTGATTTACGGTATAAATTCCGATGAATGCCGGATAAAAACCGGTGAAAAAATCAATTTATAAATCTCTGATTCGTATATTTGCCGGCCTTTAGAACACAAATAACACCCTTCAAAGCTAATAACTGCACCTCGTAACAAACTAAAAAACAAAAAATACGAGGTGAAAAACAAATATTGCACATCACTGTATCTTCATTCTCATACTTTTGTAGCGATGAATGAACTCTCATCGGGATTTTTATGAAATATCAAACAACAACCATTAATTAATAAACATGCAAAGAATGTCTAACAAAGTGAAAAACATGCGCTCCTTATTGCTAATACTATTTTCAGCAATATCGCTTAGCGTATCTGCGCAAACGATTACCGTAAAAGGTAACGTGAAAGACACCAGCGGAGAGCCTGTTATTGGAGCCTCTGTTGTAGAAAAAGGTAATACTACCAATGGTACGATTACAGATTTAGATGGTAATTTTTCTATTAAAGTTGATGGCAAAAAAACATTGGTTATTTCATACATAGGTATGAAAACTCAAGAAGTAGCCGTTCAAGGTAGAAAAACAATTAATGTACAAATGGTCGACGACTCGAAAGCTTTGGACGAAGTCGTAGTAATTGGTTAAGGTACGGTCAATAAAAGAGATTTAACCGGTTCTGTAGCCTCTGTTAGTGCCAAAGACTTAGCTGCTATACCAGTAGCAAGTGCATCTGAAGCCCTTACCGGTAAACTTGCCGGAGTTAGTGTTACTACTACTGAAGGTTCTCCCGATGCAGATATAAAGATCCGTGTTCGCGGTGGTGGTTCACTATCACAGGATAACTCTCCTTTATATATTGTAGACGGTTTCCCTGTTTCAAGCATTAGTGATATCGCTCCCTCGGAAATTCAAAGCATCGACGTATTGAAAGATGCTTCTTCCACAGCCATTTATGGTGCCCGTGGTGCAAATGGTGTAATCATCATTACTACCAAGAGCGGAAAAGAAGGTAAAACGCAAGTAGACTTCGGTGCTTCTTTCGGTTTTAAACAGGTAACCAAACTGACTGAAGTCTTGAGTCCTTACGATTTCGTTGCTTATCAGCGTGAAATCGGTTCTCTGGATTATGGAAACTTTGCCGATATGGATATTTGGCGTTCTATTGATGGTACCGATTACCAAGACGAGATGTTCGGACGTACTGGAAACCAGCAACAATATAACATTAATGTAAGTGGCGGAACCAAGCAAATGACTTATAGTGTCAGCTATGCCCATAATGAAGAAAAAAGTATCATGCTTAATTCCGGCTTCAAAAAAGACAATGTAAATGCAAAAATTAAATCAGAACTGAATAAATGGATGACACTGGACTTTAACGCCCGGTTAAGTTACTCTACCATTGACGGTTTAGGTGGTGGTGCTGATACCAATGAATCCAATGCTGCCAATTCAACTGTGGCTAATGCTACCGTATTCCGTCCGGTTGATTCACTTAAATACAGTGATGACGACGAAGAAAACAGTTCGGCACAACAGAAATCTCCATTGGAACGTCTGCTTGCAACGGATAAAACCCGCAATACTTTCAACCAGAACTACAATGTAGGTTTAAACTGGAAACCATTCAAGAACTGGACATTCCGTTCCGAATTCGGATATGGATGGAAGTTTGACGATACAGAACAGTATTGGGGAGTAGATGCAGTATCTAATTCTAAATATGGATATAACGGTCAGCCACAAGCCTACCTGTTGAGAGAAAAGACGATGAGCTGGCGTAATGCCAACACATTGACCTATGATAACAAAAAACTGTTCAAAGGTCGTGATAAACTCAATGTATTGATCGGACATGAAGTAAGCAGCAGCCAAAGGAAATCAATAGAAAATGTATCTGTAGCTTTCCCTGTTACTATGAATTTCGATGATATGAAAGCAAATATGGGTTCGGGCAAAGCTTTAGCCAACCAATCTACCATTGCTGCAAAAGAAAACATATTATCATTCTTTGGTCGTGTGAACTATACTATGATGGATAAATACTTGCTTGCTGTTACAGTACGTGCAGACGGTTCGAGCAAGTTCGGTTCCGGAAATCGTTGGGGTGTTTTCCCGTCAGCAGCTTTGGCATGGCGTATCTCTGACGAGGCTTTCATGAGTAACACTCAAGACTGGCTGTCAGCTTTGAAACTACGTTTAAGCTTCGGTACTGCCGGTAACAACCGTATCAATTCCGGTTTGCTTTCCACCACTTACTCTTTGGGAGGTAATGATGCACGCAATCCTTTCTTCAACGGAGAAAGCACTACCATGTTGGAACATGGAACGAACTTATACAACCCCGATTTGAAGTGGGAAACAACAGTTACCCGTAACATCGGTATTGACTATGGATTCTGGAACAATCGTATCTCCGGTGCTATCAACTTTTACTGGAATACAACGAGAGACTTATTGATGCGTACTGAAATTCCTTCTCTCTCCGGATATAACCATCAGTACAAGAACTTCGGACAGACATCCAATAAAGGTGTAGAATTGTCTGTTAGTGCTGTTTTATTTGATAAAAAGAATTTCTCTTTGAACTTCAATGCCAACATTGCTTACAACCGCAACCGCATTGATAAACTGAATACAGACTCTCCCTGGCAAAGTAGTAACTGGTCAGGTAGTACAATGGCCAAATACGAAGACTTCCGCGTAGAGAAAGGCGGACGTTTGGGTGAAGTTTGGGGATATAAGACAAACGGTTATTATACTGTATATGATCCTGTCACCAACCCTACCGGCGAACTGGTTTGGGCAGGTAGCGAATGGGGATTAAAAGACGGAATGCAAGATAACAGTCCTACTATCACCGGTGGTAAATACTATCCGGGTGGTTTGAAACTGGAATGTGATAAAGATGGTAACCCTCTCAAACAACGTTTGGGTAACACTATCGCTCCTACAACCGGTGGTTTTGGATTCGATGGTCGCGTAGGTAATTTCGACTTCAATGTATTCTTCAACTACTCTCTCGGAAATGTAATTGTCAATGGAACAAAACTGGCAGCTTCTTTCCGTTCAGGTTCAAGAACCGGTTATAACTTAAACAATGATTTCAGACTGTCTAACCGTTACACATGGATTGATCCGGAAACTGGTTTGAACCTGTCGTCCAGCTCTACAGATGTCCTTAATACCTATGGAGACATGACAACAGCAGGATTACGTCTGAATGAAATAAACGCTAACGCCAATATGTACAATCCGGCCAGCGCTACTACCATGCAGCTGACTGATTATGCAGTAGAAAAAGCCTCATTCCTGCGTTTGAATAACATTACTATCGGATACTCTCTTCCGAAAACAATTGTAAGGAGAGCGTTTATGCAGAATGTGAGAATCTATCTGACAGGATATAACCTGTTCTGTTGGACTAACTACAGCGGAGCAGACCCTGAAGTCGATACAAGCAGTAAGAAAAATGCGATGACTCCGGGTATAGATTACGCCGCTTATCCTAAGAGCCGCACATTTGTGGGTGGTATTAACGTTACATTCTAATTAAAACATTAAACAGATTGATCGTATGAAAATATATAAGACATTATTCCTGGGGCTGGGGTTAATTGCCCTGTCTTCCTGTTCGGACTTCCTGAATCAGACCTCACCGTCTGAATTGGATAATGAATCAACTTTTAATAATGCCTATTATACAGAATTGGCACTTAATAAAGTTTACGGCAGCCTGACGCAAGACCAGACTTATTCTAACTTCCTACCTATCATTGCCGGAACCAATACCGACTGTGAACTGATTGACGGTTTGGGTACGGATGCAAGCAACACGTCCAGCGAACGTGGTAATATGAACTAGAACGCTAATCCGGGATGGTCACAACTTTCCAAAGTATGGGATGCCATGTACGGAGTAATCGAGAATGCGAATCTGGTAGTAGATGGTATAAACAATAGCCAACTGATACAACAAGCAGGAGCAACCCGTACCAGCATGATGAGATTCCGTGCAGAAGCGATGACATTGCGTGCGATGATTTATTTCGATCTGATCCGCTTGTTCGGTGATATTCCTTTCAAAACAGAATCTTCCAACAGCGACCTGTCTAATGTTTACATTGGAAAGGCAGATCGTGACGATATCATGGATGAATTGATAATTGAACTCGAGGAAGCTATCGGATATTTACCTTGGGCTGGTGAAGACGGTTATACAACCGAACATGTAAGCAAAGGCTATGCTCACGCTCTCTTGGCTAACATTGCAATGACACGTGCCGGATATGCTATCCGCGAACAAGCTAAAGACGGATATATCACCGGAGATAACAGTGACGCTACTTATCCTACTCAACGTTGCAGCGATACCAAACGTAGAGAACTATTCGAATTGGCCGAAAAACATCTGGCAGCTGTTGTCAGTTCAGGAAAACATAAACTGAATCCTTCTGTAGAAGAATACTGGCGTTTAATAAATATCGGACAACTAGATCAGACTTATCAAGAAAACCTGTTCGAGATTCCAATGGGACTAAACAAAAGTGGTGAGCTGGGATATACTATCGGATATCGTATAAACGGTGCCAGTTCCCTATTCGGTCCGAAAGGTAACTCATCCGGTAAGTTGAAACTGACTGCTCCTTATTATCTGTCATTTGGCGAAGGAGATATCCGCCGCGATCTGACTTGTGCTATTTCACAACTTTCTACAGACAAAAACACCAAAGTATTTAAAGAATATATGTTAGGAAATGCTCCTTTCGGTCTTTATTGTGGAAAATGGGATTATCGTAAGATGATGGAAAACTCTGAATGGTACGCAGCTGTATTGGCCAGCGATCAGAAAGTTTGTTCCGGTATCAACGTAGTGAAAATGCGTTATCCGCAAGTATTGCTGATGTATGCCGAAGTTGTGAACGAACTTTATGGTAAGGGTGCAACAGCCGAAGGTTGTACATTAACAGCCACAGCAGCCCTGAAAGAAGTACACGACCGTGCTTTCACCGATGCAACCAAACGTGATGCTGCATGGACTGCTCTAATGGGAAAAGACTTCTTCGATGCAATTGTTGACGAAAATGCATGGGAACTGGCAGGAGAAGGTGTTCGTAAGTTCGACCTAATCCGTTGGAACCTGTTGAGCGAAAAAATAGACGAGTTCAAAAACGAATATACAAATGCAGTGTATAATGGTACATATCCACAGTATGTGAACTATAAATATCGCACGGACAATCCGATGTATATCGATATGACTTCTCTCGTATTTGGAGCTAAAGTAGGTGGAGAATATGAAAACAAGAGCTTCTTCGGAGCTGAAACCAGTGACAAGGAGCAAAAGAATCTGAAAGTAAACTTGCCTAGTATTTCTGGCGGATTGAACAAGGCTGTGAAGAATCGTTATTTATTGCCGATAGCTTCTACAACCATCTCTACCTCAAACGGTAAATTACATAACTCTTATGGTTATTCGGATTAATCTTAAAATCGTAAAATGATGAAGAATATAAAAAATATATTGGGAATGGGAGCTTTCATGCTCCTGGCCTCTTTGGCTGTATCTTCGTGTACAGAGAAAAGTGATTGGGATATTGACTCTTCCTACAGCCGTCCTTTCGGAACTGATGAAAACGGAATCAGTGTAGAAACAGACAGTAAAGTAGCCAGAGCGGTAGTAACTTGGAGCTCAACATCTAATACCGACTATTACATTATCGAGATTAGTCCTAACGAGATGACTGACGAAACTCCAATGGGATCAGAAGAAAATGGAAATATCGTTTATGGAAATGATCCTGCCAACCGGATCAAGCAGTCACCTTACACAATGGATAATCTGGCTGTAAATACGACTTATTATATGCGTATCAAGTCTATTTCCGGAGAGAAAGAATCTCGCTGGGTAAATTATAAAAAGACTTTTGCTTCAGTTAAGGAAGAAGCTATCCTGAATATCCCAACTACTGAAGACTTACCTGAAGGTCAAGGAAAAGTACGCATGTCATGGGAAGCCGGATTAGCAGTCGATCATTTCGAAATCATGGAAACAGGTGCCACAGAAGCAACTTCACGTGTTATTTCGTCAACAGAAGCTGCCGCAGGTGAAGCATGGGTTGAAAATTTGAAGTCGTTCACTGAATACACAATTACTATTTATAATGAAAATAATCCGCGTGGTTCACAGACTGTTACCATTCCTGGTTTGGAAATCGAATCTACCATCAGTGATATAACAGCAAATTCAGCTGTATTCTCATGGGAAGAAACGGTGGATGTAGATGAATATGCTTGTGTTCTTTCTACCGAAGGAGTACCTGAATCAGGAACCCAATTATCACCAGCAGATATTGCTGCACATAAGGTGACAATCACAGGTTTGGCTTCCAGTACGGAATATACGGCTTATGCTTTCGCAAACGGCTCTATATGTTCCCGTATCACCTTTACAACTAAGAAAGGTAAACCGACGGGTTATACTGAAATAGAATGGGAAAATGTAGATTGGTCTACTTTGAGTGGAAAGGTACTGATTAATATAAGCAACGATGCATCAATAATTCTGCCTAATAACAGTATTCCTGCTGACATTGAGGAAATTGTATTCTGGGGAAGCGAAACAAAACCAAGTGTAGAAATTAATAACATTGATTTCTCTGGACAATGTAAAAAGATTGAATTCTATAATCTAGATATTTATTCTACAAATAAAGGTGGCAATTTTGTCATTTATTTGGATAATCAAGGTAAGACTAATTCTGGTTCTGTAGAAAAGTTAGTTATCTCATCTTGTATGATAAGAGATTTCCGTGGTGTTATTCGTGTACGTAAAACAACAAGTAATGCAAATACAACAATAGAAATTGACGATTGTATTATCAAAGGATTACAAGGTGGACATTATGGCATTCTACATGCAAGCGATATAACAGGAAGTAGTGGTGCAGGTTCTCTCGCATCTCTCAAATTAAATCTAACCAATTCTACCATTGCAAACTTCATTGGAGCCGCTTCATCAATAGTAAGAACAGCAAACACTCAACAGAATGTCACTACTAATATTGAAAATTGTACGTTCTATGGCTTAACAACATCTGGTGAGCAATTAATGAGAGATATTACTGGAGCAACATGTACATTTAATGTTTCAAATACTTTGTTCGCTGCAAGTAACACTAATTATAAAGTCTTTAATTCGGCAACAGTTGCACCGTCAAATGTTAGTTGGCAGAAAGTTTATGCTACTAGTGACTTCAAATTCACTAATACAACTAGTTCTACAACATATGACACTATGACTTTAAGTTCATCTGAATTATTCTCATGCACTGATTCTAATTCCGAATTCACATTGACTTATGGCAACAATGTTTCTGAAGAATACAAAGTCATCGGTGACCAACGTTGGAACAAATAACTAAATAAAACTACAAGGTTTTCCGTCAAGTCTGGAATTTGCATTTACTTGACGGAGAATCTTCTCTAAAAAGCAACAGATATTATGAATACAAATTCAATCAATACAATAAGTAAATACTTACTTCTGCTCTTGTTGATTCTTACAGGTGCTTCCTGTAATGACAACGATGATGCAGAAGATACAAGCATCCCTGTTCTGATTTCACAGAATATCAATGATGGTGATGTAGTAGGTCCGAGCGGATATGTAGAACTGACTTTCAGCAAAGCTATGCGTCAGGCTCCAGACACAGAAATCTATTTCAACGGAGGAGTAGTGCGTGTATCCATCAACTACGAAAAAGTACGTTATACCTTCTCTGGTATGGAAAACAAAGAATGTACTTTCGAAGTTCCTGCCGGAGCATTAACGGATATGCAGGGAAGAGCTTACGACGAAGACTTCTTTTTAAGCTTTACTGCCAAATCTGAAATTTCGGGTGGTGGAAAAGTATTCGATGCAATTGTTGATTCAAAAGGGAATGGCGATTACACTACTCTCCAGGCAGCAATCAACGCCATCACTACTCCACCGACCAGTCCTTATAAAATCTTCATAGCCAACGGAACTTATAATGAATGTGTCCGGATCAATAAGAATAAACCATTTGTTCATTTAATCGGTGAGAGCCGCGATGGTGTTAAAATCCAGTTTGCAGTAAACCGTGTAGATGATTCAAGTAATGCTACCTCATGGCCTTATTCTATTTTCAACGAAAACTCACCAGCCCGCAAAGCCGGATATAGTGAAGAGCAAAACACAGTAGTGTTGATTGAAGCCACAGATTTTTATGCTGAAAACATTTCAATCATCAATCTTTATGGTGCATTCTCAAATCGTCACACTGGTGGTTTAGGTAAAAACGGACAGGCAGAAGCCTTGATAAACCGTGAAGACCGCTTTGCTTTGAATAATTGTTTGCTTGTCTCCTATCAGGATACATGGTGGACCCGTTATTGGAACAATACAACCCCTCATCGTGCATACGTTTATAACTCATGGATTGAAGGTCATACAGATTATATCTGGGGAAGTGGCGATGTACTTATCGAAAACAGTACATTCTATAATACAGGCAATGACGGTGGTAGCGTTATAACTGCTTCGCGTACCAGTGAAAGCGATAAATACGGATATGTTATAAAAGATTGTACGGTAAACGGTGATGATACAAAATTCTCATTCGGACGTTCCCAAGCCACAACCACGAAAACTGTCTGGATCAACACCAAGTTGAAAATGGATATTATAGATTCACACTGGGGATATGGTGGACAAGTACCTACACTATATGCTGAATATAACACTATCGACAAGAATGGAAATATGATTGCGGAAAGTAAAACAATCACCTCCGGAAACGTTTCCTTCACTAGTTCAGTGCTAACAGCATCCGAAGCTGCTAAATATACATATGAGAATATAATAACTATTGACAGCTGGAACCCGAAAGAGTATATGGAAACTCCCCTTGCAGCACCTACCAATGTCAATCTGTCGGGAAACACTCTGACATGGGATGCAGTATCCGGTGCTGCCGGTTACCTCATCTTTATGAATGGCAACTATGCAGGGCAAACTACAGACACTACCGTTACACTGACCAACACTGACGAAAGCAATATTTATACAGTGAAAACTGTAAGCCAGTACGGTACAGTAAGCGAATAAAACCAATAAGATTTAATAAAGAGTTCTTTGTCACATCATCAGCAAATATAATGTATGAGACAAAGAACTCTATTTTTTTAAAAGATAATTTGTATGCTCAAATCTATTAAAATGGGATTATTGTGCTTCTGTGTAATCAACCTATCGGTTGCTTGCAGCAGCGAAGACCCAAGTATCACTGATGAAACACCGGGACAGAATACCGGTAACGGTGGTAATGAGAACGAAGGTGGTGAAGAAGAGACACCTGCCGAAACGCGTTATGCCTTTCCGGGTGCTTACGGTGCAGGTCGTTATACTACCGGCGGAGCAGGCGGAGAAGTGTATACAGTAACTTCGCTTGAAGACAACGATAACACAACACAAGGGACACTACGCTACGCATTAAATCGCACGGGAAAGCGCACGATCGTATTTGCGGTAAGCGGATTGATAGAACTGAAAAGCCCCTTGAAGATAACCAACGGAGATGTAACGATTGCCGGCCAGAGTGCACCGGGTAACGGTATTTGCCTGAAAGGACATCCCGTATCCGTACAGGCAGACAACGTAATCATCCGTTTCATGCGTTTCCGCATGGGATCGGACAACTTTACAACAGAAGCAGAAGCCGACAGTGGTGATGCACTGTGGGGAAAGCAACATAAAAATATTATCATTGACCATTGTTCGATGAGTTGGAGCACTGATGAATGTGCTTCTTTCTACGATAACACTAACTTTACCATGCAATGGTGTATCATCAGCGAAAGTTTGAATCGTTCGGTACACACCAAAGGTAATCACGGTTATGGAGGAATATGGGGAGGATCACCCGCTACATTCCACCACAATTTATTAGCCCACCACAGCAGCCGTACACCACGTTTATGCGGTAGCCGCTATACAGGGAAACCGGAAAATGAAAAAGTCGATTTACGAAATAATGTTTTCTATAACTGGGGACCGACCAATGGTGGCTATGCAGGAGAAGGAGGAAGCTATAATTTCGTGAACAACTACTACAAGCCCGGACCAGTTACCAATACCAAGAAAAATATTGTAAACCGTATCTTCCAACCTAACGGTGATGACGGTACAAATAAAAACACCAAAGGTATATGGGGTACTTTTTATCTGAAAGGAAACTATTTTGATGGCACATGTCCTGAATTGAAAGCCGAATATCAATCTCTGCTTACTTCTGTAAACAATGACAACTGGCAAGGGTTACACCCCAATGCAACAGAAGCCGTTCCTTTACCCGATGGAGGAGAAAAAGCACTTCAGTCAAGTAACGAATTTACTATTTCCGAAGATGCATCCGAATTCACTCAATCGGCAAAAGAAGCTTATGAATCAGTATTAAAGTATGCCGGTGCTTCCTTAAAATATGATGATGTCGATAAACGCATCATAGCCAACGTTCGCAACGGAGATTATACGACAGACGGCAGTAATGGCAGTGAAAAGGGACTTATTGATAAAGCCAGCGATGTAGGTGGCTGGCCGGAATATAAAAAGGAAACCGGTCCGAAAGACACCGACGGCGACGGCATCCCTGATGAATGGGAAACTGCCAACGGTTTGAACCCCAAAAGTAAGGCCGACGGTTCCAAATATACTCTAAGTAAAACGTATACCAATCTGGAGGTTTACCTCAACAGTCTGGTAGAAACGTTGTATCCCAACAAATAAATCGTCTATATCCCCAAACAGTTAAAAGATAATGAAGCAGAAAATATATCTATTTTATGTAGCTATTGCATTCAGCATCGCAGGATTATGTACCTCATGCTCTTCCGACGATCCTGTAGATGATACAGGTGGAGGAACAAATAATCCAGGTGGAACATCTTCTGATGTCAAGCAACTGGATTATGGAGAACTTCTTGCTTTCCCATACGCCGAAGGTCACGGTCGCAATACCACCGGAGGACGTGGGGGAAAAGTTTATCATGTGACTAGCCTTGAAGACGACGCCAGTGGAAGTATCAGCGGAAGTCTGCGCTGGGCTATGAAACAAGACGGTCCTAAAACGATTGTATTTGATGTGTCGGGTACCATCTATTTGAAATCGGAATTAAAAACCCAGAAAGATGATCTGACCATTGCCGGACAAACATCACCGGGCGGTATCTGTATCGCCAATTATCCATTTACGATTAATTCCAGCAATATCATCATTCGTTTCATCCGTTTTCGCCCCGGAAACTCTAACGTAGACTGCGACGGATTAGGAGGTTGTGACAAACAAAATGTAATCATCGATCATTGTTCAGTAAGCTGGGGAAGCGATGAATGTCTTTCTGTCTATGGTATGCAAAATTCTACCGTACAATGGTGTTTAGCTTATCAAGCCTTACGTGTGACTGATGTAAAGATCAATGCTGCCACAGGTAAATTCGCTTCTCACGGATATGGCGGTAACTGGGGAGGAAACTATGCCTCTTACCACCATAACCTGATAGCCCATTGCGAAAGCCGTGTTCCACGCCTTGGTCCCCGATATACTACATTAGCACTGAACAACAACGATGGAGAGCGAGTGGATATGCGCAACAATGTTTACTACAATTGGGGAGGCGAAGGCTGCTACGGTGGTGAAGCGCAACACGTGAATATCGTTAACAACTACTACAAGCCAGGCCCCGGAACCGATGAAAGCGGTAAAGCAGACCGTGCTTACCGTATCGCCAAGCCGGATGTATATCCGGAAAATTACTCCGGCGAAGCTTACAAAAAATGGCTTCAAACTTGGGGGAAGTTTTATATCGACGGAAATAAAGTGGTAGGCAATACGACTGTTAGCAATGATAACTGGACAAAAGGCGTATTTGAACAAATGGATGAAAAAAACTGTGCAACTACGGAGCTTTGGAACCAACATACCCAGATAAAGTCAAATTCACCGGTAGTTAAGGCAGGAAATGTAAGAACTCATACGCCGGATGAGGCTTATGAACGTGTGATGAGCTATGCAGGAGCCAGCAACTATCGTGATAAAGTCGACGAGTTGATAATCAGCGACGTTAAAAACAGAAAAGCAAGTTGCACGGGAGATGCCAGCAAATGGAAAGATCTTTCCGGCTACTCACAAAACAAAAGTGGATATATCAACGACCCGAAAGATGTCTGCACAGCCTTAGGAGTAAATGATCCCTACGATGTTCTGAAATCTGTAACCAATGCAAACGTGAAAGATACGGACGGTGACGGTATTCCCGACTACTGGGAAGAAGAATATGGTTTGAATCCCAAGAAATCTGCTGATGGAAAAGAAACGACTATTGACAAAAACGGGAAGTACACTAATCTGGAAATGTATCTCAATAGTCTGGTGCACGAAATCATGGTAAATGGTGCGACAGGTGGCAGTGTTATAGAATAAATTTAGTAAATTCGAACCCAAATGATAAATTAGTAATGAAAAAGAATATATTAGCAATCTGTAGTTTGATATTGGCTTTTCCTCTAGTGGGACAAGCCATGCAACCTGCCATTTCGGTTGAAAAAACATCAAAGGACTATCCTACCCCGGATCGTTCCAAAGTTCTCGCCTTCCCCGGTGCCGACGGAGCAGGAAAATATACCACCGGTGGTGCCGGAGGTGCTGTATACACTGTTACTTCCCTGGCAGACGACGGTTCGGAAGGGACACTTCGCTGGGCTATCAGCAAGAAAGGTCCCCGCACCATTGTCTTTGCGGTTAGCGGAATTATTGAACTACAAAAAGCATTAAAACTCAGCAATGGTGATGTGACCATTGCAGGACAGACAGCTCCGGGTGATGGCATTTGCCTGAAAAACTATACATTCTCTATTCAGGCAGACAATGTTATCGTCCGTTTCATCCGTTCCCGTATGGGAGTCGACATCAAACAAAAAGGTGACGACGCAATGAATGGTACTAAAGCGCACCACAACATTATCATAGACCACTGCTCCATGAGTTGGTGTACGGACGAATGTGCCACATTCTATGATAACCGTAATTTCACACTTCAGTGGTGCATCATCAGTGAAAGTCTCGCCAATTCTATCCACGAAAAGGGAGCACATGGTTATGGGGGTATCTGGGGTGGACAGCCTGCTACTTTTCACCATAACTTACTCGCCCATCACACTAACCGCACACCCCGTCTTTGCGGAAGCCGTTATACGGGTCGTCCGGAAGATGAAAAAGTGGAATTATTCAATAATGTGATTTATAATTATGGCAGTGACGGTGCTTATGCCGGTGAAGGAGGTTCCTACAACTTTATCAATAACTACTATAAACCGGGACCTTTCAGTGCGACAAAAGGTTCTTTCAAACGCTTGTTTACAGCGTATGCCGATGATGGCAAAAACAACAATAAAGCAGGTGTTCATGGTGTATTCTATTTCAAAGGTAACTATATGGATCCTACCTGTCCCAAACTGACCGATAAGCAGAAAGAGGCTCTTTATAAAGTGAATATGGATAACTCTTACGGACTGGTTATCAAAAAAGACTTTGCCACAGAAAAGGAAGTACTGTCTAAAAAAGCATTTGACATAGCCGAACATACTTCTTTGCAACCTGCCAAGAAAGCCTACAAAGATGTTCTCGAGTTTGCCGGTGCTTCATATCGCCGTGACGCCATAGACCAACGCATCGTAGATGAAACTCTCAAAGGCACTTATACTTACGAAGGTTCTCACGGAAGCACGAATGGAATGATTGACCAACCGTCTGATGTAGGAGGATGGCCGGAATATAAATCAGAAACAGCACTTGTTGATACAGATGGTGATGGTATTCCCGATGAATGGGAAAAGAAACACAACCTTAATCCCAATGATCCTTCAGACGGAGCCAAATATACATTAAGCCCGGAATATACAAACCTGGAAATGTATATGAACAGCCTTGTGAATCATCTATACCCTAAAAAATAATTTCGGATAACCAAGATGAGGGTAAATGTATCGGAACTCTCATAAACAAAAAATCACCCTCGCCACAGATAGTTGTAGTGAGGGTGATTTCGATAAAAGGGGAGCTTTGAACATCCCCCTTTCTATTTCTTTCCTTTCCTATTATTATCTCCCCACTCTATCCCGATACTCTGTAGGCGTCATTCCAACCTGTGCTTTAAAGCATTTACTGAAATAACGCGGATCATTAATGCCGACCATATACGAAATCTGGGTCATATTAAATTCTCCGGTTTCTATTAATTGTGTAGCCCGCTTGATACGCATTTCTTTGATAAATTCAATCGGAGCCAATCCGGTAAGTGTTTTCAGCTTCTTGAAGAAGACAGAACGGCTGACAGCCAGTTCCCGAACCAAATCATCTACCACCAGTTCTCCATTATCCATGTTCTGCTCCATCAATCCAACCAATTTATCCATAAACTTACGGTCGTTGGGAGACATTTCGAGAGTTGTAGGTGGAGTTTCGGACACATCTTCTTCAGCAGACGGCATATCCGTAGCCACAGGCACTTCCTCCTGACCGGTAGAAATATTGATATGCATCAGACTATCCCGGTAGAAACTTTGCAGTTTCTTACGCTGCATCAACAGATTTTCCACACGTGCTTGCAGATAGGTAGCACTGAAAGGCTTCGTTATATAATCATCCGCACCATATTCCAATCCCTCCAGTTTGCTTTCAATCGTAGTTTTGGCAGTAAGCAAAATGATAGGTATATGGCTGGTCGTCATATCCGCACGCAGTTCACGCGTCATTTCGATACCGTCTTTTTCAGGCATCATCACGTCACTGATGATAATATCCGGCAGGTACTTCAAAGCCTTGCTTGCCCCCTCCTTACCGTCAGCAGCTTCCACCACCCGGTACATCGGAGAAAATATACTGCGCAAGAATTCACGTAACTCCTGATTATCTTCGACTAACAGCATCAATTCTTTGGAGTTCTCTTCTTTCGCAAATTCTTCCCCATACACATCATCAATCTTCTCCGAATCATCGCTTACCAACGTTTCAGACTGAATGGAAGAATTGGCAATATCCACTACCTGTCCCATTCTTGCCGGAGCATCCGCATCTTCCAGAATAAACTCGGCTTCCTTATCGTAATGTTCTTTTCCCTTGAGGAAATCGACTTTGAAGCAACTCCCTTCTCCCAAATGACTATCAACGGAAATAGTCGCTTTATGCATTTCCACCAACTCTTTCACCAATGAAAGTCCGATACCCGTACTAGCCTGATTGAAAAGATTCTTATCTACCAGATTCTCAAAACGGACAAACAGTGACTTCTTTTTGTTTTCTGCGATACCGATCCCCTGATCTTGCACACCGATAGAAACCGTCTTTTCATCTTCCCGGATAAACATCGTAATCATCTTGCCATTCGGCGTATATTTAAATGCATTGGAAAGCAAATTGAATACAATCTTTTCCAGTTTATCGGCATCCACCCAAAGATAAAGATGTTCCTTTTCGGTCTGGAACAGGAAATCAATCCGATGTTCCTCGGCCACAGCTTCAAAATTATCCATCACCTTACGGACGAAAGGTACAATATCCACCCGCTGCACCTGCATCTTCATCTTCTTATTCTGAATCTTGCGGAAGTCCAGAATCTGATTGACAAGACGGAGCATCCGATTGGTGTTCCGTTCAACCACCACTAACTGTTCGCGAGCATCAGCCGGCAATTTATCATTCTTCAAGACCTGCTCCACCGGACCGGCTATCAACGTAAGCGGAGTACGCAACTCATGCGATATGTTAGTAAAGAAACGCAGTTTTATATCTGAAATCTGCTGTTCGACCGAAACTTCATGCTTCAACCATTAAAAAGACTGCAGGATATAAACGGCTACGAGAATAATAATCAGAATAAAAAGAACATAAAGCACATAAGCTACCGGCGTCTCCCAGAAAGAAGGCAGAATAACAATGTTCAGTATACGTTCATTATCCACCCACACACCATCACTATTCGTTGAACGAACACGGAGCACATACTCTCCTTTCGGAAGATTCGTATAAGTCACACTACGCTGCTTGTCGGCAAAAGTCCACTGTTTCTCAAATCCGTCGAGAATATAAGCATACTGTATATTCTGCGGATTAGTATAATCGAGTGCAGCGAAGTGAACGGAGAAAATATTCTCTTTGTGTGAGAGCACCAATGGGTCGGTATCGTCAATATCCACCTTCAACAAGGAGTTATCTCCGGGCGTAATATCCTCATTAGTCACCATCAGTTTGGAGAATACGATAGGTGGGATATAGCTACTCTTACGAATAGAGTCGGGATTAAATATAAAGACTCCCCCACTGGCACCGAAAAGCATACTTCCTTTAGCCGTCAATGTGGAAGCCGCTTCACTAAAGCGCACTGGGAAAGTAATACTACGTTCGTCGTAACTTTCAAAACGTTCTTCAGACGGGATAAATTTACAAATTCCATTCTCCGTACTAATCCATAAATTCTCCTTACTATCTTCGCGGGCAGAAAGCAAGACGTCGGAAGGAAGACCGTCCAGTACGGAATATGATTTGAACTCTCCGTGGCCGTCCTTACTGATAGATATCAGTTTGTTGAGTCCCCCACCGAAAGTAGCCAGATACAGTTCCTTTTTCTTAGTGGAAATAATCCAATGGACATCATTATTACTCAGACTTTGCGTATCGTTCGGCATACGGGAGAAATGATAAAACTGCACATCCTCCGGTTTCTTAAAGTTCTCATCAAAAGCAACAGCTCCCGTAGTTGTACCTACCCACAGGCGTCCATTATTATCGGAAGTAATGAAACGCGCTTTGTAGCAAGGATCAATCGGATACCCTTTCAGATTATTCCGGTGATTGATAAACAATGTCTTTCCTGCTTCATTCTGCGTGATATAATTGATACCTCCGGCAAAAGTAGCTACCCAAATACGACCATAATGATCTTCATAGATACAATACACATTATTATCGCTCAAACTGTACATATCCTCTTCACGATGAAGATAACGGGTCAGTTTATAAGACATTCCGTTGGAAGAAGTCGGCTCGGCACGGACAAGTCCGTCTCCTTTTGTTGCAATCCAGATGATTCCTTTCGAATCCTGAATAACAAAATAAACAGTTCCCAACATGGGAGTACCGGTAGTAGAAACGATGCCGCTTTCGGTCAGGTATCCTTTATAAGCTTTATCGGCATCATACATACGAAGCATACCATCTTTCAAGCCAACCCACAGATTACCCAGTTTGTCTTCGCACAGGGCACGTACCTCATTATGCAATGATTCATGTTCATGCGGCATGGGAGTCATCATCGCAAAAGGTACATTCCGATAAGTCACCTTCTCCAATCCCTTGGAGTGGGTGCAAAGCCATAAATTACCTTGTTTGTCGGAGAAAGCCGAATGAATCTTATTGGAGAAGCGCCAGTCACGGCTACCCAGTCCGTTATAGAAAGGAACCAACCGTTTTTTTTGAGGATCGAAGTAAGAGAAACCTCCTCCGTAAGGGTGTACCCAAAGATACCCGTTTACATCTTCATGGATATGGAAGGCCGGACGGGAACGTTCGGGATTACTGTATTCAATAAGAATCTGTTCACGGGTCACCACTCCGGTCGAGGGATTAAAATGGGCTACAACACCCGGTTCTTCCTGCTCGAACCACACTTCCGAAGAACGGTCTACATAAGCAGAAAGGATTGGTTTTGCGGGTAAAGCCTTACAAGTCAGGAATGAGTAATGCACATTTGTTTTGGTCCGCAGATTGTAAGTAAAGAAACCATCCGAATCGGTAGTAATTACAGAAACGTCCGGTGCAACGGGGTGAATGGAAGTGATCTGTCCTTTTGTAGGAAGTTCGATCAACGTAAATTCTCCGCTATCTTTCTGATAAGACCAGATACGTCCATGATCCGAAGCAAAGCAGATGTCCTTATCCCGCTCCTGTACTGCATAGAAGGCTTGGTTTATGCCGCCAAACTTTCCTTTTGTCTCCGTAAAATAGGAATCCGGTTCTTTCTTTCCGGGGCGGATCATGCCGAGGCCGTTATCTGTCAACAGCCAGTCATTGCCTGCTTTGTCCTGATGTACTTTGAATACATGTAAAGAGGGAAACAGTTCCGTCTTACTGGAATAAATATCCCATGTCAGACGATTATTCTCATTCGGATGAGTTAGGATGCGGATAGCTCCGTCATTTTCTGTCAGCAGCCAGACGGTTCCGTTCGGCATCACCTCAATGGTATGCACATTGAAAGCACTCCCCTCCTCTCCGGCAGCAGGTACTTGTTCGAAAGTCTCTGTCTTCGGGTCGAAACGATGGACACGATTATCATAAGTCAGTAGCCACAAAAAACCATAACGGTCTTCATAGATACGGTCTACGCGATTATTGGTCAGACTGATGTAGTTTCCCTGACGGGCCTTATATGTTTTGAAGGTATAACCGTTGAAACGGTTGATTCCATCCCAAGTGGCAAACCAAAGGTTGTCTTTGTGATCTTGCAAGATGTTCATCACCGTATTTTGGGACAATCCATCTTCAATAGAATAGTGGGTGAAAAAACAGTGCTGCTGCGCATGTGTCGAGAACACAATAGCTAGCAAAAGAATTACTGAAATTAAGGTTTTCTTCATCATATAACTAGGTTCTGTGCCGTAAAGATAGAAAAATAGTTGTACTTTTATGCAATCTTTAGCGGCTATTTAACAGAATCGAACCATTCTATAGGACAAGTGATCTATTGTCTTTTATATATCCATTGTTTTTTGCTTAGTAATTCATTTCTTTACATATTCGTCAAGTCAACGTTTCACTGTTATCAGTTTGTTTCCGTCCGCTACCGGATTCCATCCATCTTCGCCTGCCAGTACAGTCGTAATCTCGTATCCTTGCAGGTTTTTCAGTTGTTGGGAGAAAGCGGCACGCGCTTTCGGATTGGCTCCTTCGCCCCGGCTCTCATATTCGGCATAGAAGACTGTCTTTTCGTTCTCTTTCTTGCCCCAGTTATTCCAACCGACAGGGAGAATGTGTTTACCTAGTTCGCAACGGATAAATACAGCTTGCGCATACGGACGCCAGGGACGAGACAGATATACTTTTGTAGCTTCCGGTTCCGCAGTCAGTTTGCAATCATAGAATACATAGCCATATTTTTTTCCTTTATCTGTAGAGGGAGCGGTGACATAACCATCCCGTTTGCTATGAATGTGACAACGGTTGAAAACAGCCGTAGACCAGCCGAAGATAAAATCAACCGTTCCTTCGATGTAGCAGTCTTCATAATATTGGCGGCTTTGCTTGCTGTATGTATAGAGGGTATCTTGGAAGCCGAGGAAACGACAGTTCTTAAAATAGACACGATCGGCAGATACGAAACAGGCAACTGCTTGTCCTACGGGACCTGATGAGTTCTCGAATGTGATATTCTCCGCATAAAAATCGGGGGCATAGATGTAACAGCTGGACGAACCGGAAGTTCCCATGTTCTCGCCGAATACATTTTTCTTGTTTGCAAAACCGTCATAAGTCAGTATCGCACCGTCTTCTCCAATCAAAGAGATATTAATCTTGGATTCAGGGATGATGAGCTTCTCTTTATAAGTTCCTTTACGAATCAGGATAGTGGTACGGACGTCTTTGCGAAAATCGGGAACAGCATTGATAGCTTCCTGCACGGTAAAGAAATCACCGCTACCGTCTTGGGCCACTACATAATCGAATTGACGGATATATTTCGCCAGTTCCGGAATTTCCTTGCCGATGGCATCCACTGCCAGTCCGGCAATTGTTCGTGCTCCGTATACGTTTAAATGAGTATTGTCTTCACGACCTTTCGGGAAAGCCGGCACCTGATTGGGTTCGACAAACATGAATAGTTTCTTTGATTCTACAGGTCCAAGTCCCTGCACCAGGTCATGAGTAATCTTGTTCATGTCGATGAAAGTCACTCCCAGTTCTTTTGCCACATTGCGGGGAGCATCCAGATAGGCGCCATGCGTATCGAATAAAACAGTTCCCTCTTTCGGTTGTTCCTTTTCCCCCGGTGTGCGGCGGACATCTTTTGCGATGGCATCATCCTTCGGCTGCACAAAGTTTCGACGGACGATAGAGTTGAACAATACCGGAATTCCACCTTTGGCGCGGGTTTCATTCACATACCGACGAAGAATTTCATCAAAAGTACTACCCGGATCGGTGTGACGGGTAGAGTCTGCTTTCTCATCATTATGGCCGAACTGGATAAAGACATAATCTCCTTTCTTCACCTTAGAAATTACTTTTTCCCAGCGTCCTTCGCTGATAAAGCTCTTGGAACTTCGACCGTTGGCGGCATGATTGTCTATCCGTATGTCTTCGGAGAAGAATCCGGGAAGTACCATTCCCCAACCACGTTCGGGATTTCCTCCGTCTATTTTCTTGTTAGCCATTGTCGAATCACCTATCATAAAGATAGTGATGACCGGTTTATCTGCACGAAATGCAGAAAAAAGAATAAGAGCCGTTGCAAGTAGCCCTACCATTTTAACCCTAAGTGTTTTCATATTCTTCATCCCCTCCTACGAGTTTTATTTTTTGTTTTTATCTGCCACCTGCAACGTTTTGCTTGTATCTTACTTGCAATCAACCGATTGCAGCGTTGCAGATACTGTTGCAGATACCGTTGCAGATGTTTATCTGCAACACCTTTAATAATCCTGTTTTGCACGCAGACAAATTCAGTTTCCACGTATAGGAACTACAGTTTCCCCGGTAAGAAACGCTAGTTTCCACGTAGAGAAACGACAGTTCCCACATAGGGAAACTGCAGTTTCCTGCCTTGGAACGGGAATTTCAAGCCAGGAAAGCAAATGCCCAAGCCCGGAAACAAAAATTTCAAGCTGCATAAACAGTCGGAAACCCTACGTATTTTTATTTATAAGGATACCAATTACTGCTTTCCTTAAAGATATTTTGCGGAGTATACTTCATTGCCTCCTTATTTGTCAACTGTTTAGCCCATGCCACACGCCCGGAAGTATCTGCGCCCGCACCCGTATTTCCGAATTCGGCATAACGGGCTGTCTTTTCGTTCTCCGGATTCCTCCAATTGTGCCATCCTTCGGGACGGATATGATTACCAAACTCACAATTGATAAAGACCGTTGCCGCATAAGGACGCCACGGACGACCCAAATATACTTTTTTCACTCCCGGAGCGGCTGTCAGCTTACAGTTTTTAAATACATAACCGAATTCTTCACTTTGAGGAGTGGAAGCGGCAGTGATATACGAATCACGTTTACTATGCAGTTCGCAATATTCGAATAGAGCGGTGGAAGGACCAAAAATAAAATCGGTAGTTCCCTCGATATAGCAATTTGTGAATAAGAGACGCGCTCCTTCGGTTCCTGTATAAATAGTATCCTGATTTCCCAAGAAACGACAGTTGACAAACATCAGTCTGTCACCTTCGGTGTGAAGAGCTACCGCTTGCCCCAGTGGAGCCGCATTATTTTCAATCGTCAGGTCTTTGAAAGTGATGTCATTTCCCTCCACTTTCACCGTATAGGTGCGGAAAGTACCCATCTTATTGATATTGGCATGGTCATCATAAGTGATAATCGTTTTTTCTGCGCTTTCGCCCACTAATTGCACATTCTTTACCCAGGAAGGAATGACTAGTTTTTCTTTGTATATACCATTCTTGATATAGATCGTCACCGTATAATCCATAAAAGCGCGGACAGCTTCCACGGCTTCCTGAATGTTACGATACTCCCCTGTCCCGTCGCGTGCCACGACTAATGTGTCTTTGCGTTGCTGTTGTTGTGCATAAACAGATGTTGCTCCCACACCCAGTAGAAGCAAACACATCATTCCTTTAAAAATAGTCCTTTTCATTGTCGGAAATTACTTTTGTAAACGTTCGTATTCCAAGCTAGCCATAATAAAAGGTCCTACGGCTTTAGGATCGTTATTGCGGATAGTTTCATTAATATAATAGTCATAATCGCCGGAACGATATACCTTTCCTCCCAATCCTGCCACTGCACAAGCCTTGGTGATGGTTACCAATCCGTTCTTGTCTACTTCGATAAAATTATCCAGGAATCCTTTGTAGCCTTTCAATGCCACATCCAGATAAGACTTATCAATATATCCCAGACGAACCGCCTTAAAGAGCGAATAAATAAACATAGCAGAACAGGAAGATTCTACATAATTTCCCTTATCACCACTCCGGTCCATCACCTGATACCATCCTCCGGTCTTCGGGTCCTGAAGTTTCTTCACCTGCACAGCTACATTATTCAATATATCAAGCAGGGAATCTCTTCCGGCTTCATGCTGCGGAATAAATTCGAGCACATCCACCAATGCCATCGCATACCATCCCATTGCACGTCCCCATGTATGTTTCGACTGTCCGGTCACCGGGTCCGCCCAACGTTGAGTGCAGCTTACATCGCACGCATGACGATAAAGACCATTTTTAGGATCGTACGTATGACGGGCACAAGTGACAAACTGGTTGATTACATCTGCATAGTCCTGCGGAAGATTATTACGGAATGCATATTCCGCGTAGAAAGGAGCTCCCATGTAAATTCCGTCCAACCACATTTGGTGGGGATAAATCTTTTTATGCCAAAAACCACCGTCCTCATTACGCGGTTGTCCTTCAAACTGGCTATAAAGCAGGTCGAGCGCTTTCTTATATTTAGGATTCTTGGTCTGCTCATAGATACGGAAAAGGATTTTTCCGGAGTTGATACGGTCGAGGCTATAATCGGTTAATTTATAAGCGGTAATGCTTCCGTCCTCGTGCACCATTGTATCCGCATACGCGATGGCGTAATCGCGAATTTTCTTGTCGCCATAAGCGTCGTACACATCGAGCATGGCTCCCAGTTCAAGTCCGTGGCAATAATCCCACTTCAGTTTCGGCTGAAAGTCGAGCTGCCAAGATTCGGGGTAACGGATCATTTCCGATTCAGTCAGTCGTACAGACCAGGGAAGCTTGCTGTCTACCTGTTGTGCCGATGCCGGAAGTGACATTGTAACCAGCAGAGTCAATATAAAAAAATTATAAAAAAGAGTTCGTCTCATGGTTTGTTATTTTAAGGATTAAACATACAAGTCTTTCACGCTACGAAAGTAGTGTTTTTCCTCCAAAGCCAGTGGGATTTTTTAGTCAAGTAGGTGCATTTTTTGTTTTTCGTGCACGGAAACGACTAATTTTGTGCACGCAAACGTCAAAAATGTCCATTTTTGATGCAATATCTCATAAATTAAGAGTTTCGTTTTGGAAGAAAGCAAAAAAGGTCTTACTTTTGGCACGGTTTACAACTAATACCCTCTGGGGAAACACAGGTAATTTATCATTAAAACAGAGAAAAAATAGAACAGAATGGAAGAAGTATTCAAGTACATTATCGGTCTTGGAGCGGCAGTGATGATGCCGGTCATTTTCACAATCTTAGGAGTATGTATCGGTATTAAATTCTCTAAAGCGCTGAAAAGCGGTTTATTGGTAGGTGTCGGTTTCGTTGGTTTATCGGTAGTCACAGCGTTGCTTACCAGCAGCCTGGGCCCTGCACTAAGTAAAATGGTAGAAATCTACGGATTGGAACTGGGTATTTTCGACATGGGATGGCCTTCTGCAGCAGCAGTTGCCTACAATACATCTGTCGGTGCTTTTATTATCCCGGTCTGTCTGGGTGTTAACTTACTGATGTTGCTTACCAAAACAACCCGCACCGTCAACATCGACCTTTGGAACTACTGGCATTTCGCCTTTATCGGAGCCATCGTCTATTTTGCTTCCGACAATATCTTCTGGGGCTTCTTTGCAGCAATCATCTGCTACATCATTACACTGGTAATGGCGGATATGACTGCTCCTGCTTTCCAAAAGTTCTATGATAAAATGGAAGGTATCTCTATTCCGCAACCTTTTTGCCAAAGTTTTGTTCCGTTTGCCATTGTAATTAATAAACTACTTGATAAAATCCCGGGATTCGACAAACTGAATATCGACTCGGAAGGCATGAAAAAGAAATTCGGATTGATGGGTGAACCGTTGTTCCTGGGTATTGTGATCGGTTGCGGTATCGGCGCACTGGGTTGTGCCAGTTGGAAAGAAGTGTTGGATGGTATTCCGGGCATTTTAGGACTGGGTATCAAGATGGGTGCGGTAATGGAATTAATTCCACGTATCACCAGTCTCTTCATCGAAGGTTTGAAACCTATTTCTGACGCTACCCGCGAGCTGATTGCTAAGAAATATAAGAATAACACCGGATTGAGCATCGGTATGAGCCCTGCACTGGTAATCGGTCACCCGACTACCCTGGTGGTATCTCTACTTTTAATCCCTGTAACTATCTTCCTGGCTGTTATCCTTCCGGGCAACCGTTTTTTACCGCTGGCTTCCCTGGCAGGTATGTTCTACTTGTTCCCGATGATTCTGCCTATTACAAAAGGTAACGTAGTGAAATCATTTATTATCGGTCTGGTGGCTTTGACAGTCGGTCTGTATTTCGTGACAGGACTGGCAGGCTTCTTCACACTGGCCGCCAAAGATGTATATGCCGCAACGGGCGACCCGACAGTGAATATCCCCGCCGGTTTTGAAGGTGGAGCACTCGACTTTGCTTCCAGCCTCTTCTGTTGGGGTATCTTCCACCTGACTTACAGTCTGAAGATTATCGGTCCTGCCATCCTCGTGGCACTGGCACTCGGAATGGCTATCTACAACCGTATCCGCATGACTAGAAATGACGCAAAGAATGCATCAACCCATAAAGAATAATATAAATCCTATAAAGAAAAGATGATGAAAAAATTAGCAATTGCAATGATGTTGGGTATCGCAGCGATGTCTGCTTCTGCCCAGGTGAATTACAAGATGCAAGTGGCTTGCAGTCCTCAAGACGTGAAAACGTATGATACCAACCGCCTGCGTAGTAGCTTTCTGATGGAGAAAGTAATGGTTCCGAATGAAATCAACGTTACTTATTCAATGTACGACCGCCTGATCTTCGGTGGTGCAGTACCTGCAACAAAAGAACTGGTACTTGAAACGATTGATCCGCTGAAATCTAAATTCTTCCTTGAACGCCGCGAACTGGGTGTCATCAACATTGGTGGCGAAGGTATCGTAACCGTAGACGGTAAAGAATATACGCTGAAATTCAAAGATGCTTTATACGTAGGTAGAGGCAAGCAGAAAGTGACTTTCAAGAGCAAAGATTCCAGCAATCCTGCCAAGTTCTACATCAACTCGGCTACTGCTCACAAGGAATACAAAACTCAATTGATTACTATCGACGGACGCAAAGGTTCTCTGAAAGCCAACTCATTTGCTGCCGGAAAGATGGAAGAAAGCAACGACCGCGTTATCAACCAGTTAATTGTTAACAACGTACTTGAAGAAGGTCCTTGCCAACTGCAAATGGGATTGACGGAACTGAAACCGGGTAGCGTATGGAACACGATGCCGGCACACACTCACTCTCGTCGTGTGGAAGCATACTTCTATTTCAATGTACCGGCAGGAAATGCGATCTGTCACTTCATGGGCGAACCTCAAGAAGAGCGTATTGTATGGATGCAGAATGAACAAGCTATCATGTCACCGGAATGGTCTATTCACGCTGCTGCCGGAACAAGCAACTACATGTTTATCTGGGGTATGGCAGGTGAAAACCTCGACTACGGAGATATGGACAAAATCAAATATACAGAAATGCGCTAATCGTTGCGTATTCCTGTTCATACATATAATCAATGATCCGAAAAACTTCATTCTTTTCTCCTGCGAGAGAAAGGAATGAAGTTTTCCGGATTTTGCATATTCTTCCCCCAAAGAACAAACACTCGTTACCTTATTATATATAGGATGTAACAAAATCCAACTATAATGCAACGAATAATACATGATTTTGACCAATTTTTACAAATAAAATTCAGTCTAAATACCGACCTTTGTCAACGAAACAAAATCTATTTAAATCCATTATCATGAATGCATTTCAAAAAACAGGCGAAAAAATGACAAACTACAGATGGACTATCTGTGCTATGCTATTTTTTGCTACCACAGTTAACTATCTCGACCGTCAGGTTCTCTCATTGACATGGGATGAATTTATCAAACCAGAATTCCACTGGGACGAATCTCATTACGGTACTATTACTTCTGTTTTCTCGATTGTATACGCTATATGTATGCTGTTTGCCGGTCGTTTTGTCGACTGGATGGGAACTAAAAAAGGATTTTTATGGGCTATCGGTGTATGGTCGGCAGGTGCTTGTATGCACGCACTCTGCGGAATTGTGACCGAACAATATGTAGGTTTGCACAGCGCAGCCGAACTAATGGCTGCTACCGGTGACGTAGTTGTTGTACTGGCTACCGTCAGTATGTACTGCTTCCTTGCCGCTCGCTGTATCCTCGCACTCGGTGAAGCGGGCAACTTCCCGGCTGCTATCAAAGTAACGGCTGAATACTTCCCTAAAAAGGACCGCGCTTACGCTACTTCTATCTTTAACGCCGGTGCCTCTATCGGTGCCTTGATCGCTCCCGTTTCCATTCCGTTGATCGCAAAAGCATGGGGCTGGGAAATGGCATTTATCGTAATCGGTGCGCTTGGTTTTGTCTGGATGGGTATGTGGGTATTCATGTATGATGCTCCTTCAAAGAGTAAACACGTCAACAAAGCCGAACTTGATTATATCGAACAGGATAAATATGAAGAAGGCGCCGCCCCTGTGATTGAAGAGGTGAAAGAAGAAAAGAAGATGTCTTTCCTTCAATGTTTCACTTACAAGCAGACATGGGCTTTCGCTGCCGGCAAGTTTATGACCGACGGTGTGTGGTGGTTCTTCTTGTTCTGGACTCCGTCTTACCTGAATACCCAATTTGACATCAAGACTTCCGATGGACTGGGAATGGCTTTGATTTTCACTCTTTATGCCGTAACAATGTTGTCTATCTATGGCGGTAAACTCCCGACTATCTTTATTAATAAGACAGGTATGAATCCTTATGCTGCCCGTATGAAGGCAATGTTGATTTTTGCTTTCTTCCCGTTAGTGGTATTGCTGGCACAGCCATTGGGTACATTCTCTCCGTGGTTCCCGGTTATCCTTATCGGTGTCGGCGGTGCTGCCCACCAATCTTGGTCGGCTAACATCTTCTCTACTGTAGGTGATATGTTTCCGAAAACCGCTATTGCAAGTATTACAGGTATCGGTGGCATGGCCGGTGGTGTGGGTTCCATGTTGATGCAGTTCGGTGCAGGTCTGCTGTTTGTTCATGCCGACGAAACGCACATGACATTTATGGGATTCGAAGGCAAGCCTGCCGGATATTTCATTATGTTCTGTATCTGTGCGGTAGCTTACCTGGTAGGCTGGGTGATTATGAAGGCATTAGTACCGAAGTACAAACCTATCGTATTGGATTAATCTATCATCTGATATAAAATGAAACAGGAAGGTATCCAATTAATA
>OGEE01000475.1_pt1 | contig 28779 bp, 29 predicted proteins | sample 1570571 | NCBI WGS metagenome assembly OGEE01 (sample SAMEA2582169, study PRJEB24529) | metagenome | biome: Human gut stool | place: China | collected 2011
GCATGCCTTCAGTCAACTCATGATAAGCCGCCTGCTCTGAATAAATGTGCTTCTTTCTTTTATTAAAGATTCATAGGAATCAGTTGAATTCAACTTTTTAGATGTATTTTCTCCATCAATCCCCATTAACCAGGAATCATGCCAACCATATTTAAATTTATTCCTCCATGAAACATAGGTTATCTTTCCTACTTTTTTTTGGCAATTCTCCAAATAAATTTTCCAAAGGAGCATACTCGGAACTCCATGACAAAAAAAGTCTAACAAAAGAAAATTATCCTCACAATGAAACTTTTGAATAAAACGGCGAAAAGAATCTATTTGACAAGGAGTTCCTGTTACAAGGTATTTTTCTTTTTTATTAATATTCAAAAATCCAGGTATCGTGTAACTCTGCAAATATTTACTTCCTACACTCGAAATTAATTCTACAAGGTTACTAGCTATATAATGTTCTGCTCGATTAGCATCAATATTATATTTTACACCGCATACTTTATAACCATCATTCAACAATGTTTTACCAATTTCAAAGGCAACACCACCTGAAGAACATTTTCTCCTCACCTTAGGATCTTTACTCCATGCTCCATAGGATTTAAGTTGTGGATCCTTCAATGCAGTATCATCATGTTTAAAGCTACAAACAGACAAACATAGTCCACAATCAATACATTTAGATTCATCAAATAAGAAAGGTTCATAAAAACCTTTCTTATTTAAACGAAGATCTATTATTTTTTTAGGGCATGCAATTGCACATACACCACATCCAAAACAATTCTTAATAGAACTAATATTGTTCATAAATTACATTTTAAAACTAACAAAATTATCAACGATTTTATTAATCATTTTGAATAATACATTATTCCAAAACGACTTTTTATTATGTAACAATCCGATAGCTAAATCCATTTTGAGCAGATATTTTCTTTGATAGTCATATGCTTCTTTAAAATCATATTTGTGCATAATATCTATTCGCTCCTCCCAAAAGTACTTGGCTGAGCATTTTGCATATAGAGGGCTGTAAAAACGAGCCTGACTTCTCATGACAGATTCACAATATCTATACTTAGCTGTGACTTTATCAAAATAGCAAAATCTATTACCCTTTATCAATAAATCTATCCATTTAGGTGCATCTTCTAAAACAAAATACTTTTCATTAAATGGATTAGTTGTGATAAGTTCCTTATTAATAAATAGTGATGCGGATGGGAATGGATTTGATTTAATAGCTACCTTCAATTGATTAGCTACATCCATATTAAATACATCTTTACCAACATTATCGAAATACAGGCTAGTTGACTTTTTGTCATTCTTAAATATCTCAACTTGGGAGAAAATTACTTTTGCATATTTATTGTGATTGATAAAATCAACATTGTCCTCAAGACAATTCGGCGTTAGTAAATCATCTCCATCAATAAATTTTATCCATTCACCCTTCGAAGCAAAGATTCCTCTGTTGTAATTTGCTGCAGTGCCAGTATTTTTTTCAGTAGAAACAACATGTGTTCTTACAAAATACTTATCGTTCTTTTCCAACCACTTTTTTGCAACAGTGAGTGTATTATCAGAAGATCCATCATCAGAAATTATCAATTCAAAGTTCTTATATGTTTGATTCTTAATACTTTCTAATGTTTCAAGAATAAAATCTTCTGAATTATATGTAACTACACAAACTGTAACTAATGGTAACAATTGATTGTTGTCCATAACTTTATTATTCAATGATTTTGTACATCATCTTTATTTAAAAGAATTTATCACATTGATAACTTTCCCTATTTCCTCATCAGTCAATACTGATGACATAGGGATAGACAAGATTTCACTTTGAACCTTATCGGCTACTGGACACAATGCATCAGCATATTGCTTATAGCACTTTTGCTTTGGTACAGGTGTCGGGTAATTGATCAAGCTTTCGATACCATTGTCTGCCAAGAACTGACTAAGTTCATCACGACGCGCACAACGAACAACAAAAAGATGGAATACGTGGCCGTCTGCTGTTTCATTTACCAACTTAGGCAATTTAATCAAAGGATTCTTAATACCCTCGAAGTACTTCTGGGCATTCTGACGACGGATTTCATTACGCTCATCAATACGTTGAAGTTTTATATCAAGGAACGCAGCCTGAAGTTCATCCATACGGCTATTCAAACCTGCATATTCATGGACATAGCGGATATGCGAACCATAACTACCCAAAGCTTCAACAATATCGGCAAGCTTATCATCATTGGTAGAAACTGCACCGCTATCACCTAACGCACCAAGATTCTTTCCTGGATAGAAACTAAAGCCTGCTGCATCACCCAAGTTTCCTGTTCGAATACCATGCCATTTAGCACCTATTGCCTGAGCATTATCCTCAACTATCTTGAGATTATATTTTTCCTTCAATTCGTTGAGCTTTTCAGACCAACATGCCTGACCATAAAGATGAACCACAGCAATCGCTTTAGTCTTAGGAGTGATGGCTTCCTCAATCTTGTCAATATCTATATTGAAAGATTCCTCAGAAGGATCAACAAAAACTGGGGTAAGATGATTATCTGTAATGGCAAGAACTGTAGCAATATATGTATTAGCTGGTACAATCACCTCATCTCCATCTTGCATTACACCCATTTCCTTATAAGCACGGAAAATCATGCGAAGTGCATCCAAACCATTACCGCAAGGAACTACATGCTTAGTACCTATGAAGTTTTTCAAATCATTGGCAAACTTCTCATTGTATTTGCCATGCAAAAACCAACCATTATCAATAATCTCACTAGCTGCAGCCTTCATGTCTGCAGCATACAGTGCATTCACTTTCTGTAAATCTAAAAATCTTATCATAATATTTATTTTTTTATTTCTTATTAAATTTTGATTTGAAAAATCCCTTCAAGTCTATCAGACTATTGAGTCTTTTAAATGAATGATAAGTCGCTGCTATCATTATTAATCCTTCTAGCGAATAATACAACAGATTCATCTGAAGAATTGTATTCATATAAATCAATGCTAATATACACAGTGTAAAAACCGCCATCTGAACAAAGATGCTACGCTGAAGATATATGTGGTATTTCCGAGTGATAAATATGTAAGCTATAGAGAAATCAAGAGTATGAGAGATCAAAAAAGCAGCTCCCAAACCTGTAACCCCCCAAATATTGTATAATAAAACCGAAACTCCCAAATATATAACAGCAGATAATACGGAAAGAGAAAAATATATTTTTGAATCACGTTTTGGAACAAAGACACACCCATAGCACCAATTTAATGTTTTCCACAACATTCCTAAAGCTCCCCAATATATCATTCCTGTCATAGGGAAGAACTCAGAAGAATAGAGGACCCATACGACTAACTTTCCAAAAGTAATAAGTGCCAGAAGTATTGGGAACAATATTAGTATTGAAAGCACAACTTGACTATTTATAGTATCCTCACAAGCTTTATTATCATCACTGATAGCGCTGAGACGAGGTATAAAGTCAGAAGACATAGCCGTAAATATCATACCTACATATCCATTGAGTATTGCAAAACCGGCAGAATATAAGCCCACATCTTCAACGCCACCTTGCGAAGAGATATTCAATCTTATTAAGTAAGAAGCCATGATAGGAAATATCTCTGACGCAGCTAGAGGTAGTCCCATTTTCAGCACATCAATTGAAATAGCTTTTTGTTCTTCCTTTGTTGCCTTAACTTCTTTAATACCTAGTTTGCGTTCATAATGATAAGCAAAAACGAAAGTTGAGACAGATAACAAAATAAGAACCGGAACATCTTTGAGGTAATGATATGTCATCTCCATCTGCTAATACAACAAACTCGCCTTTAGATAGTTCGTATAAAACTTTACAATAATGATCACGAGATCCTAAGTTTGGCTTGTTTTGATTAAGTATAATTTTGTGCGGACCTTTATATTCGGAGGCCATTTCCTGCATGATCTCATAGGTACGATCTGGCGAACCATCATCGGAGAGAATGATTTCAAGATTTGGATAATCCTGACTAAAAGCACCTTTGATGGCATCTCGAATGTATTTCTCCTCTTTATAGGCAACCAAACAAAATGACACCAACGGATAATGTTCGTTATTTTCCATTACTTAAACTTATTTACAAGACGCACTACCTCCGCCACTTCCTCCATTGCAATAGCAGGGCCAATAGGCAAACTTAATTCTTCATCAGCAAGACGCTCTGTAATAGGGAGCGAGAGCTGTGGTGTGTTCCATGACTCCTTGGTATAGCACTCCTGTTTGTGTGGAGCGATAGGATAATGGCATACATTTCCTACTCCATTCTGCTCCAGATAGTCATGCAGACGATCACGGTTCTCCTTTCCTGATACTATGATTGGGAAGAGATGGTATGCATTCTGTTCGTCTGGCAGGAGGTCAGGAAGGGTGATGAGCGGGTTATTAATATGCTCATAGTAGTAGTGAGCCACAGCCTTACGCTTTGCATTATCCTCAACAAGATACTTCAGCTTCACGTCAAGAACGGCTGCCTGAATCTCATCGAGACGGCTGTTGCGGCCTGCATACTTAAAGACGTACTTCTTCTGACTACCATAGTTGGCGAGAGCACGAACGGCAGCTGCAAGTTCGGGATCGTTGGTAGTAACTGCACCACCATCACCAAGTGCGCCAAGGTTCTTGCCTGGGTAGAATGAGTGGCCAGCTGCATCGCCGATGTTTCCCGTCACACGACCGTCTGTGAATTTGCATCCATGCGATTGCGCACAATCTTCTACGAGTTTGAGGTTATACTTCTTACAGATTTCGCCAATCTTGTCTGTATAGGCTATACGACCATAGAGGTGCACGATAGCGATTGCCTTGGTCTTAGGAGTGATGGCTGCCTCGATGAGGTCGTCATCAATCTCAAGGGTGTTTGGCTTTGGCTCGATACACACTGGTACGAGGTTGTTCTCGGTGATAGCGAGGATGGTTGCGATGTATGTGTTGGCAGGTACGATAACCTCATCACCTGGCTGCATCACGCCCATCTCGATGTAGGCACGGAAGATCCAGATGAGGGCATCAAGACCATTGGCGCAACCGATGGCATGCTTGCAACCGATGAACTCAGAGTAGTGCTTCTCGAACTGCTCATTCTCCTTACCCTGAAGGTACCAGCCATTGTTGACTACTCGTGTTACAGCTTCGTTGATCTCGGCTCCATGAAGAGCTGTAACGTCATGGAGTGAAAGGAATGGAATATTTGCCATATCTAATTGATTCATTTAATCGTTCTATACTATGTTTTTAATTTCTAATCTTTGATAGGATGAAGGATTTGAGATTCATCAGTTTGTTGAGGTTATAGATGCTATATAGGAGCGCAAAGAGGCATGCTACAAAATCGATACAGTATAGGAGCATGCCACCCTCCAATAGAGCATTGGCGGCAATAACCATTGCAAGGACTGCAACTGATATACAGAACTGGAACAACACATTGCCGAATACCTTAATGCCATATTTGCGGCTGACATAAATATAGCCAGGGATGAAGTCGAAGAAGTGTGAGATCAGGAATGCAACTCCAAGACCTGTAACCCCAAGGTAATTGTAGAGCACCACAGAAGCGCCCAGATAAACAGCTGCCGAAAGAACTGAGAAGATGAAATAGACCTTCGAGTCTCTTTTAGGTATCAATATACAGCCATAACACCAATTCAATGTCTTGAACAACATCGCCAATGCACCCCAATACAGCATACCGGTCATTGCAAAAAAATCGGCAGAATAGAGAATGTATACTATCACTTTGCTGAAGACTATAAACAACGCCAATATAGGAAACAAGATCAGGAATGACAACTGCAGCTGGCTGTTGATAGTGACCTCACAAGCCTTGTCATCCTTAACCAGCCCGCTCAAACGCGGAATATAGTCTGAAGACATGGCTGTAAATATCATACCCACATAACCGTTAAGGATGGCAAAACCAGCAGAATAAAGACCTACATCTGTCAGACCTCCTACATTAGAGATATTAGCTCTGATGAGATAAGAAGCCATCAAGGGGAACACTTCCGAAACAGCAATGGCGATACCCACCTTAAAGATATCCCACGATATCTCCTTAAACTCCTGCTGTTCTGTCTTAACCTCTGCAATGTTCAGTTTGCGTTGATATATATAGGCACACACAAAGGTAGTTACGTTCATCGAAAGCAAAACCGGCACGTCTGTGCCTGGACCCCATATATAATACAAGGGTAACGTAATGAAGAGCGACAGGAAATTGCCCAACACGTTGGCCTTGGCGTACAACTTAATCTTACGGCATGCCTTCAGAATGACTATATTACCGTTTGTAAGCTGTGTGATGATGAGCGAAAGGGAGAGAATGGCAAAGCTAAGCGTAAAGTCTTCGTTACCAAATGACCAGATGCTAAGCTGCTTGCTCAACACCAGCACCACCAGCGCACCCAATATACCCGTTGACCACAAGAGCTTTCTGAGCACATACAAAGCCTTGCCAAGGGCAGTCATATCCTTCTCTTCGTAAGCGACAGAAAGGTTCTTGACTGCACTTGTCGTCAAACCGCAGTTAGTGAATCCATTCACTGTCTGTGTTGCGGATGTGAGCATGCCCACAATACCCATACCGGCTGGACCTAAAATAAGCGAAACTATCTTATTGCGGATAATGCCAATAACGATATTAAAAAGCTGCACACTACCCAATATTGCAGTCGCCTTAAATATGGATCTGTAATTACCTTGATTGGATGACATAATTAGGTATTTATTCGTTTAGTAATTGATTATACGCATCTTTAACCTTGCCTAGTGGTAAATAGAAGGAGCAATGTGACATATTCTGCGTCTTTTTGTCATCAAAACCTGTAACATACATCTCCTTTACGCCGAAATACTGTTGCGCTACACTGAAATAATTCTCAAAAAGGCGTTGATAATTGCTAAACATCAAAACCTTAGTACCAGGTTTACAAAAGAAAAGATTTGTAAATGCGCTCCCAAATGGGCCAACTATGAACTCTGCAGATTGGAATATATTTATTTTTTCCTCCAATGACACTTTGTGTGGTTCAAGTAGAATAAATCCTAATGATTCGAAATATCGTTCTATCTCGTCACCATTCAATATACCTTTCCCGATACCACCTCTTCTAACCAAAAATATCTTTTTGTACTTCGAATTTGCAACTGCATTTTCTATAAGCGGATTTACAAGTTCTCTTTTTATCACATTAACTACTGATTCAGGAATAGCTTGATCTGCTGGTGTTATCTCAGCCTCATGATCTGTAAACCTAGTAGGGCGTTCTATAAAATATAGAGATCTAGCATGTACTGCCTCTCCCGGGCTAATAACCATAACATCTACATCATATTTAGATAGTTGTCCCATCATAATCTGTTTGAGCTGTGGATCCCTGTACTCTGGTATGAGAACAGTAATTCTGCTTTTGGAATCTTTTATAGCAGCCTCTAACATGCTTAATTTGGGGAAATATTCAACTATTGCATGAGCCCAAATGTGAGAAAATACACCTATCATTGAGAATGCAGCATCAAGTTCAATGACCTTCTTTGGGTTCTTGTAACAGATACGCCCATTTTCTTCTTTAACCATGAATTTGTCTCTGGTTATATTCTTGGAATAGTTATAGAAAAAATATTTAGGCCATATAGCATTGCCTTTTGCAGTTATAACAAAGTCTGAACTATGGAATACTGTACTATCTCTAAATAACCATAAGTCAATTTCTGGATACTTGATAGTATAATTACCGCTTTCTATAAAACCATATGTTTTTATCATCTCGAGACGTTCAATTGATTCTGCTTGAAATTGGCAGATTTTCTTTCCTTCCTCAGACATGTGTTTAATTTCAGCCCATTTATACAATCCAGTTTTTATCCTGAAGCTGACTTTGAAATCCTGTAATTTTGTATAAAACCTTCTACAAGCTAAGTATATCTGTCGCATATTTTACTAATTAATAATCTTTTTGAAATCTTTATGCTAATCTTATATTTTCGAATAACCTCAAATACTCCTGTGAGCCTACTATTGGTATAAACTCATCCTTGATGGCTTTGCGTATTACCTTTGGAAAGACTGAAAGTTTACCCTGTGCATACATGTCGCTCGCCTGCTCTATAATTGCTGAACCAACACCACAGCTTGCCTGATGTTCTTCCATCACGATCAGTCCGTCAGGATGTGAGTCGATGATAGTTGCAAGTTGATCAGTATTCATAGGCTTAACGAATGGTATGCTGTAGAGGTCGTACGAAAGGTTATTGTCTTCAATCTGATGGCGTGCGATATCGAGTATCGAACCGCAACAGATTACTGCTGTTTTGTTATTTCTATTTTGCTTCAATGGGAGGATATCTCCAATATGGAGATCAATGACATCTTCGTGCACTACCTTCTCTCCTGCTTTGCCCAAACGGATATACATAGGTCCGTTATAGTTGGCTGAGAAGGTTGCTATCGCCTTTGCCTCAACAGGATCGCCAGGAGTAGCTACTACCATATTAGGGATAGCACGAATAGCACCAATCTCCTCGGTGGCCTGATGTGTTGCACCAAGGCTTCCGTAAGCGTAACCTGCTCCTACAGATACGATCTTGACATTAGCGTGATGATAGGCAATGTCGTTACGAATCTGCTCCAAGCAACGAAGTGTTGGGAAGTTGCCAATTGAATATATATAGACATTGTAACCTGTCATTGAGAGACCTGCTGCAACACCTGCCATATTCTGTTCGGCAATACCTACATTCAGGAATCTATCTGGAAATTCATTAGCAAAAGGTTCGATGACATGATAGCCAAGATCACCTACAAGAAGAAATATCTTTTCGTTATAACGTGCTTCCTCCAGAAGCTGGTTTATAAAATTTGTTCTCATTTCAGTTCCTCCATTGCGATTTTAAGTTCATCTGCATTTGGCGCACTATAATGGAAGCGCAGATTATGCTCCATATAGCTAACTCCCTTACCCTTGATGGTGTTTGCAACAATAATTGTTGGGCGACCTTCACATTTCTTGAAGTTATCGAACGCCTCCACCAACTGCTCCACATCGTTTCCATCAATGTCAATCACATTCCATTGGAATGCCCTCAACTTCTCCGACATAGGATCCAGACAAAGAACATCCTTGGTATCACCAAGTGCCTGCATCTGGTTCTTGTCGAGTATCACACAAAGGTTGTCCAATTTGTTATGGGCTGCAAACATAATAGCCTCCCAATTGGAGCCCTCGTTAATCTCGCCATCACCAATGATGATATAGACATTGAACGGATTGTTGCTTCGCTTGCTGCCAAGTGCCATACCACATGCTACAGGAAGGCCATGTCCGAGGCTACCTGTTGATAGTTCTACACCTGGAAGTTTGTGGCTGACATGCTCGAAGTATTGTGAGCCATCCTTGCAGTAGTTCTCCATGAGATCGTCATAATTCATAAAACCCTTCAATGCAAGTGCTGCATAATAAGATGCACAACAATGGCCCTTGCTCTGGATGAAGCGGTCACGATTAGGAGCATCCATAGTTTCTGGTGTTATATTCATTACTCCGGAGTACAAAACAGCAAGCGCATCGGCCTGCGACATTGTTCCACCTGTATGTGATGTGTTGGTTTTGTAGGCCAACTGTACGGCTGTCCTACGAATTGCCTTAGCGAATTCCTTAATTGCTTGTATATCCATAGTTTTATATATTGTTTTAAGACATCAAGCAACCAATCGCATTGGACGGAAATTGAGGGTTATATTTTCACCCCCCCCCCGTTTATAGTTTCGATAGTCCTAGAGTTATAACTTAATTGTTTATATTCTTCTTCGCCTAACAAAGGCAGTGGCATCCATATTGGTTTATTATATTCCAACTTCGGACAAACCGTTGTCAGTCCGCTGATTTGGTAATCAACCAATGCAAAGCCGGCCTCAGAGAGTGCATTATTATCGAAATTATTCTCATCCATCTGATGATATGGGAAACCAAAGCTGGCGGCAATTGCTTTCAGATTAGGTACGATATAGCCGCCCTTCGCAGTAGTTCCTGCCATATTATCATTGAAGTAGAGATGCTGGAACTGAGTAATCATGCCAAGTGCCTCATTGTTCATCACGATGACCTTGATGTTTAGGTTATACTGAGAGATAAGAAGCATTGACTGTAGTGCCATGTGGAAACCTCCATCACCATTGATGCAGAAGATACGTTTCTTAGGATTTGCAAATGCCATACCGATGGCAACAGGCATAGAGAAACCCATTGGCGCAAGACCACCGCTGCATACAAAGCGCTGGCCTTTCTTGAGCTTGATGGTTTGAGCACCCCACATCTCGTTTTGGCCAACATCTACTGTAATGATATCGTTCTCACACGTAATCTCGTTCAGCTTCTGAAGGAATCGGTATGGAGATTTATTCTCTACGAAACGGTCAATCTCTTGATCCTGATTGTAGAGAGATTTGATCTTACCTACCCGAGCATTCCATTCCGTATAATCATTGTACTTGATGGTAGAAGCATTGATCTTTTCAAGAAAATCAATTACAGATGTGTTTACCTTCACACGATTCTCTAAACGATGAGACTCCAGTTCATTGTTATCAATGTCAACATGGATAATCATGCCATCTTTGATGAACTCTTGATACATTGCTCCAGTCTGACGAGTGTCAAGACGAGAACCAAGTGCAATGAGGAGATCTGCTTTTGCGACTGTCATGTTAGCACAACGATTACCATAGCTACCTATCATTCCAACGTAATGGTCATAGGTCTCATCAGTTGTGCCTCTACCCATAAGGGATGTGACAACTGGCATCTGGCTCTTTGCAATAAAATCTGCAATTTGCTTGTCTGCACCAATAGCACCACCTCCAAGAAGAAGCATTGGGCGTTTGGAAGATTCAAGCAGAGAAACGACCTGTTGTACATCGAATGTCTTTACAGTCTCTGGCTCTGGGATGAATGATCGCAAATTATCCGGATTGATTTCTGCACGTGAGATGTTCATTGGCAGGTCAATAACAACAGGGCCTTTGCGACCAGTTGTTGCGATATGGAGAGCCTTTTCCAACTCGTAACGGATATCCTCAGCTTTGTCAAGGAGAACGGCATACTTTGTAATTGGTTTTACAACATTCACGACCTCCATCTCCTGAAATCCTTGCTGTAGACTAGGCTTGTCATACTTGTACTCGTATGTATTGACCTGTCCGCTGATGAAGATTACAGGAATATTGCCGAAGAATGCATCTGCAATACCTGTCATCATATTGGTAACACCAGGGCCACTTGTGCAGATTGCAACTCCAAACTTACCGCTTTCAAGCGCATAACCCTCGGCTGCAATTGCTGCTGTCTGTTCGTGATAAGTCTGAATGAATTGTACATTCGGATTCTTATCTATTGAATCAACCAGATGAGTAATCATACCGCCAATATAGCCGAAAATATGACTGACACCTTGTTGTGCTATGAATTGAGCTATGTAATCTGATGCTTTCATACATTATATTATAATAGAGTCTTGATACCATCCTCAAGACCTACTGTTTCAAATTCTCCAAATGCTTGTTTGAACTTATTAGCGTTTCCACAAATCATCATTGACTGGCCTTGTCGATAAGGCATTGCGCCAAAATTAAACTCAATATCAGAATGTGTGAGATTCTTGATCATTACAAAAATGTCGCGAAGAGGCTTAGGGTTAGATGAAGAAATATTGTAGATACCATATTTACCTTTGGATCCAAATACAGAAACCATAGCACGCCCAAAGTCGTCTGCATTTAGGTATGCGTACCGCTGTTCGCCCTTGGTAGTATCCATTGTCTTCTCGCCTTTTTTGCACTTGGCAATAATAGCAGGTATCAACCAATTAGAAGCCTGACCTGTGCCATACATATTAAATATACGTATCCATTGCCATTCGATGTTTCGTGTCTCAGAATACTCCTTGAGCCAATTACAGAAAGAAATCTTTGCCTTTGCATATTCAGAAATAGGACTCAACGGATGCTCCTCATCAACTACTTCATTGATGTTTCCGTATTCATCCTGGCTGCCTGCACCTATAATCTGCTTGAAGGGATAAAGCATTACCACCTTCTTGGACATTTCGATATTTGCAGCCTGAAGTTCTGGATTATTACGATCAGCAGCAGATACACCTCCCCATGCACAATGAACAAGTATTTCAGGTGCAAATGCATTAACCTTCTCTTGGCATGTATCTATTTCTGAGTGCCTCAAGCAAAGGACTTCATGCCCTTGCTTGACAGCCTCATCAACTATGTGTTTACCGAGGAAACCAGAGGTTCCTGTGATAAGAATCTTCATCCGTTTACTTGCTTAAGAATTCTTCAATTTGTTTATCCATGATAGGACGAATGTCCTCTCCAGCAATCCAAGCCTTGCTCCATTCTACGATCTTCTCCATTGCTTCGTTGAGATTCCAATGAGGATACCAACCGAATGTAGTCTTGAGCTTAGAGCAATCGAGCTTGAGGAAATTAGCTTCATGAGGGCCGCCATCATGCTTGTTGATCCACTTCATGCCATCGCCCCATTTGCTGACAAAGAGGTCAACAATAGCGCCTGTCTGGAAACAGTCAACATCATCAGGTCCAACATTGTACCAACCCGCATACTTGCTATCCTCATACTGCTTTGCTGCAATCATCAGATATGCATAAAGTGGTTCAAGAACATGCTGATAAGGGCGTGTGGAGAATGGATTGCGGACAATGATATCCTCATGCTTCTGAGCAGAACGAACGCAATCAGGGATGATGCGGTCATTGGCAAAGTCACCACCACCGATTACATTACCTGCACGAGCAGTTGAGATAGCAGGAATGTTTGAAGGGTTTGAATTGTTTGAAGGGTTGAAGAAGGAATTCTTGTACGAATGAGTGACAAGCTCTGAACAAGACTTAGAGTTAGAATATGGATCATAACCATCCAGTTCCTCATTCTCACGATAACCCCATGCCCATTCCTTGTTGAGATAAACCTTGTCAGTAGTCACATTGAGGAATGACTTGACGCAATTGCTTTGGCGTACACATTCAAGAATGTTAACCGTTCCCATCACGTTGGTCTCGTATGTGTACGCAGGATCCTTGTATGAATCACGCACGATAGGCTGAGCGGCAAGATGCAGAACAATCTCAGGCTGAGCTTCATCGAAAGCCTTCTTGAGTGATGCGAAATCACGAATATCACCAATTACACTATGAATGTCATTACCTATATTCGCGATATTGAAAAGGGAAGGTTCAGTAGGTGCATCAAGCGAATAACCTGTCACCTCTGCACCTGCATTAGCCAACATCTTGCAAAGCCAAGAGCCTTTGAAACCGGTATGACCGGTAACAAAGACTTTCTTGCCTCTATAGAAATCGTTTAATAGTACTGCCATAGTTACTTTGCGTGCTCGTTACAGAACTTATTAATGCTTTCAATCATCCACTGGTTCATCTCCTGAGTCATACCTGGGTAAACGCCAATCCAGAAGGTGTTGGTCATAACGAAGTCGGTATTCTTGAGGTCGCCTACCTGACGATAGCCTTCACCAGACTTGCGCATCTCATCGAATGCAGGGTGCTTGATGAGGTTGCCGGCAAAGAGGTTACGTGTCTGAATCTTGCACTCTTCCTCAAGGTACTTGGTGAGCTCGTTACGAGTGAAGCCTGCATCCTCCTTAACGGCAATGAGGAAACCGAACCAAGAAGGATTTGAGTTCTCTTCTGCTACAGGAAGGATAATGCCAGGGCAATCCTTCAAACCATTGTAGAGAGTTTGATAGTTTGAACGTCTTGCAGCAACGATGCTGTCAAGCTTCTCCAACTGAGCGCAACCGATAGCTGCCTGCATGTCGGTAATCTTCAGGTTGAAGCCGAAGTGGCTGTAAACATACTTGTGATCATAACCCTGTGGGAGTTCACCGAACTGACCTGTGAAACGGAGTTTGCAAGTGTTATCTACACCACCTACACACCAGCAGTCACGTCCCCAATCGCGGAACGAACGAGTAATCTTGTCAAGGAGTGGATCGTTGGTATAAACAGCACCACCTTCACCCATGGTCATGTGGTGAGGAGGATAGAATGATGAGGTACCGATGTGTCCCCAAGTACCGGTCTTCTTTGTAACGCCATCAATGGTATATTCAGAACCGAGAGCATCACAGTTGTCCTCAATTAGCCACAGGTTGTGCTTCTCACAGAATGCGAGAACAGCCTTGAGGTTGAAAGGATTACCGAGAGAGTGAGCCATCATCACAGCCTTACACTTTGGAGAGTAAGCTGCTTCGAGCTGTTCAACATCGATATCGAAACCAGGGAGGCAAACGTCAACGAATACCGGTACTGCACCGAATTGGATGATTGGGTTAACGGTAGTTGGGAAACCTGCTGCAACTGTAATCACCTCATCGCCACGTTTGATAGCACGATCACCAAGCTTAGGGCTTGTAAGGGTGTAGAAAGCAAGAAGGTTTGCAGATGAACCAGAGTTGGTAACTGCACAATGCTTCACACCAAGCCACTCAGCAAGACGCTTCTCAAACTTGTTTGCCCAAGGACCTGCAGTCAACCAGAAATCGAGTGATGAGTCAACAAGGTTGACCATCTCCTCGTCGTTGAAATAACGACCTCCGTAGTTGACGAATGACTTACCTGGCACAAACTCCTTCTTAGGAGCATGCACCTCTTTATAGTACTCGCGCGTGAGCTCGAGTATCTGCTGCTTTAATTCTTCTTTTCTTGACATATTGTATTATTGGATTTTCTGATTAAATATTATTTGAAATTTTTCTTCAATTGATACTTGGAACAGAACGTTCCCATTTCTTCCAAGGAGCCTTTCCATCCACAAGTAGTTTCTCCAACATATTCTTTTCACGGATATTATCCATGCACTGCCAAAAGCCTGTATGAACGTATGACATCAGTTGGCCTTGCTCGGCAAGTTGAGTAAGTGCAACTTTCTCAAAAACGCATGAATCTCCATCTAGAAGGTCGAATACTTGAGGTTCAAGTACCATATATCCAGCATTGATTGGTGCTCCATCAGCTACGTTCTTCTCACGGAAAGCTTTTACCGCACCATTATCTATATCAAGCACTCCCTTATCTTGTGCCATTTTAACAGCAGTGAGAGTAGCAAGTTTGCCGTGAGACTTATGGAACTCTATGAGCTTATCAATCTCTACATCGCACACACCATCTCCGTATGTCATCAGGAATGGTTCGTTGCCTACATACTTCTGGATGCGCTTGATACGACCACCAGTCATGGTATTATAACCTGTATCTACCACGGTAACCTTCCAAGGCTCCAACTCGCTGTGATGAATGGTTACCTCATTACCTCCATTCCGCCAATCAAAACTCACATCGCTATTATGGAGGAAGTAATTAGAGAACCATTCCTTGATGTATTCCTGTTTGTAACCTGCACAAATGATGAATTCATTGTGCCCATAATATGAATATTCCTTCATAATGTGCCAAAGGATTGGCATGCCGCCAATCTCAATCATTGGCTTAGGCTTAAACTGGCTCTCTTCACTAATGCGAGTGCCGAAGCCTCCTGCTAAAAGTACTACCTTCATTTTTAAATATTTTCCTTTCTAAATTGTACAAATTCATCATAGGATCTGATATAATCAGATGCCTTATATACATCAGATGCTAATACCATACAGACTGCTCCTGAAGAGAAATCTTCTAAGGTTCGCCACATACCAGACTTTACATAAAGACCTTGATATGGACGATTAAGGAAGAAGGAACGCTTACAGTTACCATCATCCAAAGTTACGATAAAAGAGCCTGAAACAGCAACTATCAATTGCTCTAATTCTCTATGAGCATGGGCTCCTCTAGATTCACCGCCAGGGACATCATAAAGGTAATATACACGCTTCACATCAAATGGCAAGGTCTTTCCATTTTCAACAACTGTCAGATTTCCTCGTCTGTCACTATGATGCTTGTCAAGTTCAACGATGGTACTATCAAAAACACCATGAAGTTTGATTTCAGAATGTGACTCTGATGGTATAATATGCTTCTCCGTATTACAAGCAGAAACATTCTCTACTGACTTTGCGTAAGCCTTGAATGCTTCATAATTACGGATGTAATCATTGACATCATAAGGAATACTGCCAAACTCCAATGCTACAGCATTTGTTGAAAACTCCTTTATTTCTCTCCATAATCCTTTAGGAATATAAAGACCATAATAGGAACGGTTAAGTGTAAAAGTCTTACGCTCCTTACCATCGTCTACTACAATATCAAATGCACCAGAAAGAGCAATTACCAATTCTTCATTATTGATTTCGGCATGACCACCACGATTCACACCACCTGGTATATCATACAACCAATAAGTTCTCTTTACTTCAAAAGGTATTTGAGTAAAGTTTTCGGCAAAAGAAAGATTGCCTCTCGCATCCAAGAACTTAGGAAGTTCTATTATTCTACAATCTTGTATCGTCATATTAATCAATAATTAAATTTCGTTTTTATGAGCTTGAACATACAAGCTACATTTTAATATGTTCTCAGGACTATTTGTATCTAGCCAGATACAATTCGAATCCAACTTCTGAATTTGAAGTTTGTTCTCAACTAAATATTTTCGATTTACATCAAGAATCTCATAGCGATTTCGTTCAGAAAGACGAATGTCTTTTACTTTTGATATTACATTATTAGGATATACATAAATACCTGATATATAAAACTCACGAGTAGTATTTTCTCCTATACCAATGAGCTGTTTGTCACTAGGAGTTTGACCTACGAGCAACTTTCCATACTGTTCCCCATCAACATGGTCTGCGACAAAGATGGTAGCATTAGCACTCTTTGAAGCTGCCTTAATAGCTTTACCTAATTGTGCCAGAAACGGTTTACCAAATATAAGCGTATCTCCTGTTATCAAACAAACTTGATCAATACCAATAAAATCACTAGCAATAGTTATTGCCTGCGCTATACCCTCTGGCTTTTGTTGAATAGCATAAGTGATTCGCACATTTAAATTATGACCATCTCCTAAAGTATCGACAAAAGCTTTCTGCTGTGTAGGTGAAGTTATAACCAATAAATCCGTAATCCCCGCTTTTGCCAATATTTCTATTGGATAATAAATCATCGGCTTATCAAAGATTGGCAATAGTTGCTTGGGAACTCCTAAGGAGAGAGGAAACAGCTTATCACCAGAGTCTCCTGCTAAAATTACACCTTTCATAAATAACTTTATTATAATGAATAACCAGCTTATAAAACCATTTCACTGCCATCTTCCCCATACGCTCTATCCTTTGCTTCAAAGATTACGCTAGGCTCAAATACCTCAACTTTATGCCAAGCGCCTTTAGGTATAGAACAACCGAACTTACCTTCTACAGGAGCCAGTGATATTCTTTTTGTCTCGTTATATGAGACTTGGCTAGTCGTTTCTTCACCATTCTGTATATACACCACAACCTCTTCATAGATAACAACATCCATTCTACCACAAAGGCAAATAACACTCTCTGAAGAATCAGGATGACGATGTATAGCTACTTCTGTACCAGGCATTAAGGCATTGAGCATTCTCTGACTCTTATCCTCTTCACAGGTACGAAGATCATAGTTCTGGCGCAATCGAGGATTATCTTTAGCTTGGGATAAAAGAGATTCTAAGAATTCCTTATTAATTTTCAATGTATCCATAATAATTGATCTTTCGTAATACAATCTATAACTAATAAGACATCTTCACCTTCAGTGATAGTAACATTCACTAATACTCCAGGTTTTTTCTCAATGTTTCATCAGGTTCGCTGAGAATGGAAAGCAAATACTTGCCATAGTCATTTTTCAACATAGGCCGAGCATTCTCTCTCAACTGTTCTGCGGTAATCCAACCCTGACGGTATGCGATACCTTCCAAGCAAGCGACTTTCAAGCCCTGGCGCTTCTCCAAGACTTCAATAAAGGTAGATGCCTCAGAAAGGGAATCATGGGTTCCGGTATCGAGCCAGGCAAATCCTCTTGCCATGGTCTGTACCTTCAGCTGCTTATTCTTCAGGAACTCCTGGTTTACGGTGGTGATTTCCAACTCACCTCGAGCGGATGGATTGATATGCTTAGCTACTTCTACCACCTTGTTAGGATAGAAATACAAGCCTACCACAGCATAGTTGCTCTTAGGAAGTTCAGGCTTCTCCTCAATGCTCAGGCAATTGCCTTGCTCATCAAACTCAGCAACTCCATATCGCTCTGGGTCGCTTACTCGATAGCCAAAAACGGTAGCCTTGTTGTTCTGCTCAGCATCTACTACTGCTTGATGCAGCATCTGATTTAATCCTGCACCATAGAAGATATTATCTCCTAATACGAGGCAAGCAGAATCATTACCAATGAATTTCTCTCCGATAATGAAAGCTTGGGCTAAGCCATCTGGTGATGGCTGCTCTGCATACTCAAACTTCACACCTAACTGACTTCCATCGCCTAAGAGGCGCTTGAAACCTGGCAAATCGAATGGTGTTGAAATAATGAGTATTTCACGGATACCTGCCAACATCAATACTGATATTGGGTAATATATCATCGGTTTATCAAAGATTGGAATCAGCTGCTTGCTGATACCCTTTGTGATGGGGAACAAGCGTGTACCGCTTCCACCTGCTAATACTATTCCTTTCATGATATGATATTAATTATTTTCCGAATTCTTTGATTTTCTGTTCCTCTTTCAAAGAGCAAACTAACAATTGTCCCTTCTTCTCGGCTACGATATAGCCATCCAAGCCTTGAACTACCACCTTACTTTCATCGGCTGCATGAACCACGCAGTTCTTGCATTCATACAAGCGGATATCCTTGCCTACTTTGGCATTGCCAGCCTCATCCTGTGGAAGCAAGGTGCGAAGGCTGCCCCAGCTGCCTAAGTCGCTCCAGCCAAACTCGGCTGGCAAGGTATAGATTTCCTTCGACTTCTCCATCACGGCATAGTCAATGCTTATCTTCTCACAGGTTGGGAAGAGCTTGCCGACCACCTCTTTCTCCTTTTCGGTATAGAAAGAAGGTGCCATCTCGTCCATGATGCTGGCAAGATTTGGCTGGAAGGTTCGGATTGCCTTGCTGATGGTATCAATGTTCCATACGAAGATTCCGGCATTCCAATAGTAATTGCCGGCAGAAAGGTGTTGTTTGGCAGTCTCCAGGTTTGGCTTTTCCTTGAAAGCCTCTACCTTATAGATTTCATCTACGGATGTTGGCTCTGCTGCAGCGATATAGCCATAACCAGTTTCTGGGCGGCTTGGCTTGATACCGATCGTAACGATGGCGTTCTTATCGGATGTATAGCTCAATGCCTTGCTGAGCACTCGCTGATACTCCGAGGTATTAATGACCAAGGCATCGGATGGTGTCACCACGATGTTGGCATCAGGATGCTTCTTCTGGATCTTCCAGCAGGCATAAGCAATACATGGAGCGGTATTGCGAGCCTCCGGCTCTGCTAATATGTTATCTACTGGCATGTCAGGGATTTGCTCCTTGACAATGTGAATGTATTTCTCGTTTGTCACTACCCACATGTTCTCGACAGGACAGATTGGCTTCAATCTATCTACTGTCAATTGAATGAGGGAACGGCCCACACCCATCACATCAATGAACTGCTTTGGGTAATCGGGGGTTGACATTGGCCAGAAGCGGCTGCCTACGCCGCCGGCCATGATTATGATTTGAATGTCGTTGTAATTATGCATAAGACATATCTAAAATTTTACACCACAATAAAGAACATTCGGAAATACAGAAGCTACATATTCTTTGCTATTCGCTTATTATTATTCTGAATAAATGTTTCTTTCATTATATGCGTTGTAAGTAAACTCTATGACAATAAATATTAATCTACGCAATAAGCATAATAATCACTGCATGACTCACAAAGTCCGTCTTCTCCTACTTTTGTCCAAGCACCGCAACGTTGGCATTGTTCTTTTTCCTCAATTAATGTGATATGATCTCGAAGACTTAAATGATTTTCCAAGATTTTACCTTCTTCACATTCAATGTCCTCAGCTTCGTATTGTCCTTCAGGATATTCCCAAACTTTCAGTTCAACCTCAATGTCGCTATCACATTGAGGACAAGATACGAGTTCATAACTGGTATGTTCTATCTCCGTTCCCATCTCTCGTTCAGAGAAGCCTTCAACTTCCCAGTCATAGAAAAAATCTTCACCCTCAACCGTAAACACCTCTCCACAATGAGCACATTTGACTATAATGACTTCTGTCGTGGGATTCTGATGAATTTGTTTGAGCCGTTCTTTTGTATTTAAAGCATCCTTCACGGCTTCTAAGCCATTATAAAATGGTAGAATTGTATTATCTTTTATATAAAGTTCCAGCAATGCGAGGAAACGTCCCAAAGGGATAATCCAACATTGCTGTTGGGTAATGTCTGTAAATTCCTTTATCAGCTCATACCTTGGAAGAAATTTCTTTGCATCCCTGTACAAATCCTCTTTCATATCGTCACAAATGAAGAGGACTGGTTTCTTTTCTTTCTTGGCATATCGTAGAATTTCTTTCCATACAATCAAATCTCCATATACTTGAAAGCCTTTTTTCTTGTCATTTTCCCCGTCCTTATATCCTGGAGGAATAGAATTTTCGTATCGAAATCTTCCTTCTCTTACTATCTCCATCACCTCTGGATAAGTAAATGGAACACCTTTGGTTACAGAGGAAAAGACTTGCCATAATACATCACGGCTATAGTCATGTATCATGGATTCTATTTCTTCTCTCCGCTTCTTGTTTTGCTCTTTAACAATGGCTTTAATTTGCTTGTAAGATTCCTTAATCTTATTGGTTTCTGTTTCTATATCTGCAAGTTGTGTATCGTCAAAATGTGGATGGAAGTAAGGATTATCACGATGCTTCTTGACAAACACCTGCAAATCATCAACAAGCTGATTTTGCGAGAACTTAGGTGTAGAATATTGTTCGTCTGCCGGATTTCTCAACAACTTCTCACGATTCTTGCTATATTCCAAAAAAACTTGGGCTGGCATCCAAAGCCTATCTTTTAGACAGCACAATATATCAACCATTGTTTTCTTGGATTCCTCAGTAAGATAATACAACTGACCAATAGAGCTTGTGTCGAATACGATAGTTGCATTCTTGACAAGAAGCTCCTCCTGTTCTGCATCTATATTCAATAAATCCATAAATTCATTCTCCCATTATTCTCTTCATTGCCGCCATCATGCGTAGCTGTTTTGCAGTCGGTCCTTTTTGACCTTTCTCAGCCAAGTCGAGGTAGAACTTGTAATCTTTAGCCAAGACTTCACGGAGTTCATCTGGCATGAGCATGTGCCATTTTTGATTTTCCTCATCACAATAGGTGGCAACCAAATATAGTTTCTGAAGCTTGTACTGAGTCTTGCGCATCTTGCGAACGACATAGGTATTGGTACCGCCCTTGACAAACTCATCGATAATTTGCAACTCTTGCTTGTTGAGGTTGCTCAATATCTCGATAGGGCTGTTGAGTAGTTCCTGTGCAACTCGATGTGCCGTCTCGTCCTTCTTCAAGTTCGGACTAACATACAGGTCGAGTTTGTCGCACACCTTTAGCATATTTGCTTTGGTCACTCCTCCTATGAGTTGTACCAAGCGTATGCTGGAATCAAAAGTTTTTGTATCTGGTAAAACTATCATATATTATCTGTTATTCATGTCCATACAAATCCACCTTGATGTCGAAAGGCGAATCAAAGTCCTTCAGCATCGCATGCTTCGTATCTTTCTCTGAGAGATTGGCATGTTCAGTTGGGATTTTCCAATCAATACCGAGGGTATCATCAAGGATACTGATACCTCCATCTGCTTCTGGGTGATAGAAGTTATCACACTTGTACAGGAAGACGGCTGTCTCTGAGAGGACAGCGAAACCATGGGCAAAGCCCTTAGGGATGAAGAACTGGCGATGATTGTCTTCTGTCAGTTCTACTGCCACATGCTTGCCGTAAGTAGGGGAGCCTTTACGAATATCCACTGCTACATCGAGCACTCTACCTTTTACGCAACGTACTAACTTACTCTGAGTATAAGGTGGGCGTTGGAAGTGCAGGCCTCGCATCACGCCATTGCTACTCATAGACTCGTTGTCTTGGCAGAAGTGAACACTGTGTCCCAGGATAGGAGAGACCTTCTCTTCAAACTCTCGCTCGCTGAAACTCTCGAAGAAGTAGCCACGAGCATCACGGAAGAGGCGTGGCTCTATAATGAGAACGCCTTCAATATCCGTTTTGATTATATTCATACTTACTTTTCATCTAAAAGATATTCTGCGAAACGTTTTAGTTTCGATATTTCGATATCCCATTTTTCACACAATTCTCTTGAATATTGCTCATCATAAGTTGGATGACTATGACGAAATGATTCATACAAATCTTCAAATTGTACATTATCGTCGTTCTGGTATAATTCTAGTACAAAACTAAATTTACGTCTCTCATCCAATGGATGTGTTGACTCTGGATGTTGGCTTAACCAAAAATCCATCTTTGCTTTTGTATCTTGCTGCATTTTTTATCCCTTACTTTGTTTTATCATATTCAATACTGCAACATTCAAGTCCTGATGCAATTCTGTGGCATTCCATTTCTGCCAGAACTTAACAGTTTGACTTGAAGGAGCAATTTGGGGTTCGTCAATCTTGATTCGTGAAGGTAACAAAATTGCATCACCAACAACTATGGCCTCTGCTATATCCAGCAAAGACAAATTATCTGCAATATTGCCCAGGTTGTCAGGCAGCAAACGTTTAATGACATTTTGGTCTTCTATGTTTGTCAAACGTAAACTAATGAAATTATTACATTGGCTCAGCACTGTTCTGTTTACCTCTGATGGTCGTTGACTAATTATCACAAGACCTACACCATATTTTCGTCCTTCTTTTGCGATGCGTTCAAAACTCTTTAGCCCAATTTCAGAAACAGAATCTCTTGACTCCATTTGTTGAACATACAGATGTGCTTCATCGCAAAGCAATGCTATCGGATGACGTTGCTCACTTTCGCTCCACTGCTGAATAGTAAAGACAAGTCTTGCGACAAGACCGATTACCAATGGAAGAACATCAGAAGGCACTTCGGAAAAGTCTATTACTTTTATTCTATTTTGAATAGTATCATCTTTTCCCATCAATTTAGCAGAAAAGGCTGTTAGCCAATCTGATGAGAGTTCTTCCGCTGACATATGAAACATAAATCCCATTCGTTTGTCATCCAGTTTATTTTGCAATCTTTGATTAAAACGAGTCAGTTTTCCGTTAAATGGTCCTGCTTTTTCTGTACCTAGTTTAGCACCAGGCACACGCTCTTCGTCTAAATCTGTCAAGTGTTTCAAGACTGATAGCAAATCGTACGGAATAGGACTATCTAAAGTTATCTTACCACAAAGGTCTGTGTCTTTTACGATTTCTTCCTTGTGAGAAATAATCTCCTTCGATAAAAGCATTGCTTGGTTTGGTGCGTTTTGGTCACTCCTGTCAAGTAGAAGAGCTTGCATTTCTTCATAGGTTAGCAACCAATAAGGTATCATTAATATTCCTTTTGACAACTTATCTGTCTCATCCAAATCTGAAGGATTTGCAATTCTATAATGAACAATGCCTTCCTTTTTGAAAGAATCTGTAGAGTATTCTCCATGTATGTCAAAAAGTATAGCATTTGCATTTGGCAAATCTGCCATTTGTTCAACAATACGTGCTACACTATACGACTTTCCACTACCAGTAGAACCTACAATTGCAGCATGTCGTTGGAATAGTCTGTCTCCATCCAAAAAGGCACAGGATTTTTCATCCATTGTGTATGTACCAATTCTCAATGGGTTCGCAACACTTGCTGCATCCGATGATATACATTGCATCAATGCTGTTAGTCTATCTCCTTCAATTTTGTAGCAGTCTGCATCTATAGAAGGAACTGCGCTCACATTTCGTCTGAAAATGTTGTGCTTCGTACCTTCACAGTCAATGAACTCTCCTATGAATACAATTTTTATTTGGTTAAGCGATACTGTTTGAAAATCATCATTTTCTTCATCCTCACGATCTTCAACAGAATCGTCAAGGACAGACTTTCTGAAAATTTTGACTATCATTGCTATTATATGTCGTCCTGGACGAGGGCTATGTATTGCCAGCAATTGGTTGATTTGTAACTGAGAAAGAGACTTGTCATCAGTTATCATAGCTGTTGCAGTACCTGTATCGACAGCATTCACTAAGCCAATGCTTTCATCTGGCTTATAGTTTAATAAAGATTTGTCTGCCATAATATTACTACTTTATGATTGTACAAAATTCTTTTAACTTCCAATATTCTTTATCCGGTATTGGAATAACTCCTTCTTTCGTTTCTATCTTACAGCCATTTACCCCATCACTATAAATAGCAATATAGTTGTGTTTACCATCCATTACTTTGCTTCGGATAGGTGTGCCAATATCTTTCGTTACAATGAGGATGGGGAGGTTGTTTTTTGAGGCTTTGTCCAATAAAACAGGCTGTACATGCTCATCGTTAAACCCGTATCCAATACATAAAAAACCACTTGCCTTTGTAAAACACTCATCGACTTTAGTTAATAGTTGGCGATGAGGTGGTTGCTGCGTTTTTTCGTATTTGTTGTTGCCTGGAGTGATAATGCATGGTTGATAGCCTGTGGGCAATTCTAACAAGTTGGGAAAACAATATGATTGGTTGTCCTTCTTGAACCAGTCCAAAGAACCATGAACTTTCCAAATATTGATTTTCCCTATGTATGAATTTTTTAGTTGTGTCGGACAACTGTCTAAGTTTTGCTTTAATACTCCCAAATAACTTGAAGCATAACCGGTATTGATGTAGGCAGCGCTTTGTGCTGCTGCATATTCGGCTATCTTGTCATAATTGGTTGATACCACATTTAGCTCTGTCCCTTTTCTGCCATAAATAAGAAAATCAAATAGTTCTTTCAAATCAATATTCTCACCCGATATTGCTTTTTTATAAACTTCGGCATCTTGGTGTACAATCATATTCCAAACATTGTACACGATATCAACTTCCACTTCTTCCGTTACTTTGGCTTTCAGAAGTGCCTCTTCCAATCCATTACCACTATTGAGAAAATCCAAAAAACGTTTTACACATTCATTAGATTCTTGTGATGGATAAACATTCGATGTAAAAAAAGTCTTTAGCATTTTTGCTAATTCCCACATCGAAGCGATACCATAAGAAACGGAAGCTCCACTCCCTAAAACAATTACAGGTGGAGTAGGATTTGTAATAATGTCTTGAATCTGTTTGAATATTCTATCTATCTCCATATCTCAACAAATCGTTTAAGTGTTTTGTGAACTTTATGTCATATTCCACAAAGTCTTTTTTACTCTTCCACAACTGCAAAGTCCTCTTTATGTAATCCACGAATGGCTACAGCATAGCCTCCGAAGTCAAAGACGAGCTGACGGTCACGGTCGATACGGACGATGTATCCCTCGCATCCTTTGAAAATGCCTGTTTTCACACGTAGTTTTACATGGTCTTTGGCAAATTTCTCGAATGGGTCTCTAAGAAAGGTCACTCTCTCCGGATTCTCTTTCAAGACTGTCATAAAAGGTTGCATCACCTTGTCGCTAATAGATGCAGGCTCACCCTTGCTTCTGTCATTTACTAAATGATATTGTGGGTAATGTGCTCTTAGAAAATCTTGCAAGTCGCCAGTTTCGCCCTGCAAGAATACAAGTCCGCTAATGGTTGGCTTCAATTCTTTCTTTACTCCTCCGTTCTCGTTCTTTTGTCTGTATGTAAAAGAACGATGGATAAAACATGCATGGGAAGATTCTGGATTTGCCTTATTATAGGCTTTCATTTTTCTTTCAAAAACCTGGGCTGTCTTGTTATGGATAAACAGATAACCCCAAGGCATTCCTTCTATACCTGGATCCGATTTTTTATCAGCCCCAGTAATGTTGATGCCCTTTGGTAAGCGCTTGCTTACGTCGGCTGTAGAAGGTGAATTCAAGCAGTCCTGCGTCATTTTCTCTTTCTACTTTATGTTCTTGGCTACAACCATACATGATGATTGAGGAAGCCTAGCTACTTTTATGTAATTATGCATAATCTTAATATCTTATGAGCATTAGTCGATATAATCTTGCACATGCTTATTTATTTTACATTCGTTGCTCATTCTTATTAGGAATGGGCAAAGCATTCGGAAACAAACGAAAATCCGCAATTTAGAGGAAGCATATAATGCCGATTAGCTAAACATTTGTAGTATATTTTGGGAGCTGCATACAAAAAATGATAAAATTTGACAGATAATTCAGGGAAAATTAGTATTTTTGCAATTAGTTATATCATTCCTAATAAGAATGGGCGAAGTTTGCTAAACATTTCCACAAAGTGGTTTTGCGGGTGAATTTACGATAGTTCCTTTACAAAGGGTACACTTTTCTTATATATAAAAAAAGAGTTATCAGAATAGGTCTAAAAGTAATAACCTGTTCTGATAACTCTTTTCTATGCTAGCGTATTCACCGTTTTTTGCTCTAAAAACGGGCAGTAATCACCTGTTGGATGATTTTCTTATTGGCCTCATTGATGGTTGCTACGTCTATTGACTCCAAATAGATTTGTGTTGTCTTGTAGGAATTGTGTCCCATGCCCTCGCTGATGGTGGCTACCGGTATGTTCATGTGCAAGGCTACGCTTGCCCACGTGTGGCGTGCCACGTAGGTGGTCAGCGGTATCTTCAAGCCTATCATCTTTCCGATATTCTTCAGATTGTAGTTGGTGTTGTGCTCCACCTTTCTGTATGCAGAATAGGGTGTAGCCTCTTTTCCTGTCAGGATAGGTAGCATATAGGGTGAATCCTTGGTTTGCTCGGCATATTTGTCGATGATGTCTTGCATCGGCTTTATCCACTCGATATTGAGGTTTTGGTGGGTCTTGCGACGGTTGTAGCTCACCAATCCACATTTCAAATCGGTCTTCTTAAGAAATGCCATATCCACGAATGCCATGCCTCGGAGATAGAAGCTAAGCAGAAATAGGTCTCGTGCCTTGTCTAAAGATGTTCCTCTTGGCAAGTCCAACTTCTCTATTTTGCGAATATCCTTTACAGTGATGGCTCGTTTGGCAGTCCTCACGTTAGCGGTCTGTACGTGAGAAAAGGTATCGTTGGGTGGAGCTTGCCCTGTTTCCACCGCCTTGTTGTAGAGTGTGCGCAGAGTTCGCAGATAGAAGGATACGGTGTTTTGCCCAACTCCTCTGTTGAACAGCCATGCCTGATACATTTCCATCATCTCGCTTGTCATTTGTGAGAAGGCCAGGTCTTCATTGCCACGGAATTCCATGAATCGGTTGGCTGCATTGGCGTAGTTATTCTTGGTGCCAATGCACTTCATCTGCTCTTTCTTGGCTATCTGCTGCCGGAAGAAGGTAAAGACGCTCTGGCAGGGTGGCAGCTGCTGTATCTCTTTGGCTATATCGTCAATGGTATAAGGGATGCCCTCTGCATCCTTATCACGGATGATACGCTGCATCTGCTTCATCTCCCAATCTATTTGTGACTGGATGAGTTGCAGATGTGCCTGTCGGTTGTTGCGGTTAGAAACAATGATAACCGACTTCTTGTCGTTCCACTCTTCTGGAAAGACATGATAGTCGGTACTAATCCAGCGCAAATTGCGCTGGTGGATGAGGTGATAATACAATGTACCTTCCTTTCCTGGCACTGAGGATGCTCTGAATTTTACTTTTACTGTTGCCATGATACTAACTTTTTATTTGTGAACAATGTTGCTTTTTGGTTATTTACACCTTTATATATATGTAAGCAACGGTATGGCAAGAATGTAGTTGTATATCTTAAGCTATTTGGAAATACTTCGTCGTTGCAGCTTCTATGGCTTGTATAGCAATAGTAGCTCTGTCAGTCTCCTCCTATGGATAGAAGCTATCTTGCGTCTTTGGTATCTGCAAAAATCAAGATACTCCCTACGTATGTTTCTTTCGCCTTGCTCTATTTTCTGCAATAGTCGGCTCTTTGGGAACTTCCCATTCCCTAATATCTTATAGGGACCGACATTATAGGCGAGTACGGCAAGGAGCAAGGTGTCTCTACCGTACTTTCTGAATAGAGCACAGAGTTTTCTCAGGTCAGAGCGCAATAGCGAGTCTGCCTGTTGAAAGGTGAGGTTCTTCCTGAACTTCTCGTTTGGCAATATCCTATGTCCCCATCCGATATAGGGATAGTTGCGCTTGATGTCGTGCCACCCTTCATAATACTTGATGCACCGCACGGCTCGCTCAAAGGGTGATAATGCAAAGATGCCCAAGACTTTTTGGCTTGGGCTATCTGTTGTGGGTGTCCTGTTCTGTGCTATGATATTCTGGCACAGCAGCAAGAGTGCTAGAATGATGTATGTCCGTATCTTTCCTGTCATGAATCTCGTTTTGTTTTACTTTGATGTATTGTCACTTGGCATTCTTCTTATTGAATATCTCGGCTATCATGGCTTTCACGTCCTCACCAACTTGCACGAAGTTCTTGTAGAGGATGCGCTCACGCTCATCACGGCTCTTGAAGGTGTAGAACTTGGGCAGTG
>OGEE01000499.1_pt1 | contig 27931 bp, 17 predicted proteins | sample 1570571 | NCBI WGS metagenome assembly OGEE01 (sample SAMEA2582169, study PRJEB24529) | metagenome | biome: Human gut stool | place: China | collected 2011
TTCCTGAACTCAAATAGGCAAACTCCTCGTTCTTGGCAGGAACGGCTGCTACGGCGCTGGCTGTATCATGACCTGCTACGGCGATGACAGGAATGGCATTCAAGCCAGTCATCTTCTGCACCTCTTCGGTCAGTGTGCCGATGATGGTAGCAGGGTTGGTCATCTCGCCAAACTGTTCTCTCTTCAATCCGAGACTTTCCACGAGATCGTTGTCCAGGTCGCCCGTCATCGGGTTGAGAATCTGTGATGTTGAAGCCACGGTATATTCGCAGATAGCCTTGCCGGTGAGCATGTAGCTCAGGGCATCAGGGATGAAGAGAATCTTGTCGGCATTCTCCAGAGCCACGTTGCCTGCTTTGCGCATGGCATACATCTGGAACAATGAGTTGAAGTTCATAAACTGGATGCCAGTCTTTTCATAAACCTTCTCCTTGCTCATCTTCTCGTCGAAGTATTTCTCCATCATGCCGAACGTATGAGGGTCGCGGTATGCCATCGGGTTTCGGAGGATGGCTCCATCCTTGCCCACATATACGAAGTCGCATCCCCAGGTATCGATACCGATGCTCTGGATGGCGATGCCACGCTGAGCCACGAGCTTCAAGCCCTTGATGATTTCGAAGTAGAGGGCATAGATGTCCCAATAGAAGTGACCGCCTGTTTCGATGAGGTTGTTATCGAAGCGAGTCAGTTCCTCCAAGTCGAATTTTCCATCCGACAAGCTTCCTACGATAGTTCTTCCGCTGGTAGCACCTAAATCTACGGCGAAAAAGTATTTCTTTTGTTCCATTATCTTTTAAGTTATGTCTTTAAGCCTTATTGTTTAATTCGGTTGCAAAGATAGGGTAAAAAAGAGATAAGGAACACGAGAAATTGATTTTAAAGCATGATTTTTTGTCTATCTCGTCATATTTCTGAAATCTGATGGCTTCATGCCGGTTTGATTCTTGAATTTGGCAGAGAAATAATCAGGCGATTCGAAGTTGAGCCTATAGGCTATCTCCTTGATGCTCTCGTCGGTGGTTGAGAGGAGTTCCTTGGCACGCTGCAGTCTCAGCGACTGCTGATACATGGCTGGTGCCATGCCGGTGTATTCCTTGAAGAGTTTGCGGAAACTGGAGTAGCTGATGCCCAGTTCCTGTGAGATGTCTTGGATGGAGACGGCTTCTTCCAGGGTTTCTCGGATGCGGAGTCTACCTTTATTAATAAGGTCTACGTGCTGGGTGTTCTTGTTGAGCACGATGTTTCGCTCCAGCGAGTACATGGTGCCGATGAGATGGTTCACGATGCCCGCCAGGGTCTGCTGCGAGTATGCCGCCTCTTCCTGTGCAGTCTTGTAGGCTTCTTCGTAGAGGGCTAGAATCTCGTTGCTGAATCCTACGTGGTAGATGGGCTTCTCAGGAGAGAGGAATCCCGCCTTCACGCGGTCGTCGATGTTCTTTCCCTTAAACCCTATCCAGTAGCTCTTCCAGCCTTTGGTGGCAGAAGGGTGGTAGGTGTGCCATTCTCCCGGGAAGAGGAGGAAGATGTCGCCAGCCTTGATTCGGGTTTCCGGGATGTGTTCCGATTTGAACACGCCTTCGCCCTCCGACTGGTAGAGGAGCTGATATTCGTCGAGGGTTCTTCCTTTCTGGATATCGAAGTAATAACCGTCGGCGTGTCCTTTGGTGGGATAGGCTTCTCCTGGGGCGATGATTTCCCGTCCCACGGTGCTGATGGTGAGCCCCCATTCGGCGTCTCTTTCTGTTGCTATCAGATATTTACTAGTCTGCATATTGGTTTTTTATTAATTGTTTAATTCTTTATTTATTGATTATTTTATCGTTGGTCCTATCATATTTTCTTTTGCAAAAATACAAAAAAATCGGTTTACACCTTATTATATTACATATAAAAAGCTTTAAAATGAATGAATTTATCAATTATTGGACGATAAGGAGAATATTTCCCAAAAAACACGATTCATTGAGCAGAATTTGAAGGTTGATTGATGGAAAAAGTGCTATTTTTGCACCCAGATAAAGAAATTGGTATATTTTAGGTTTAAGTATATAAGTTTTTTAATTAAGTGTTATTAGGTATAAATTTAGTAGATTAAAAAAAAAGAACCGTGGGTGCTGTGAAGTTCCCACGGTTCTCTTTTTATTTGCCATACTTGCTTGGTGCCACGCCATATTTGTTCTTGAAGCATTTGTAGAAATAGGTGGAATCAGAGAATCCCACTTTCTCGCTGATTTCTGCCACGGAGTATTCGCCTTCGAGCAGCAGTTTGGCGGCGATGCGGAGACGCTCGTTCTGGATGTACATGTTAGGCGATACACCCATGATGCTCTTCGTGCGGTTGTAAACCGTGGTTCTGCCCAGGTTGAGCAGCTCAGCCAGTTTATCCACATTGAAACCGTTGTCACCGATGTGCTGTGCCACGATGGCTTCCAATGTATCCTTAAACTTCTTGTCGAGAGCAGACATATAGAGGGTAGGCTCATCTTTTTTCAGTTCCTTCACAGGCTTGATCTTGATGGTATTCTCTGTAGTCAGCTCTTTCTCGGCTTTCTCTGTAGCCAGCTCTTTCTCTGCCTCTGTTGTCACTTCTTTCCCTGCTTCTGCTTCAATCTTCTTTTCATGGGCAGATTTCTTCTGCTTCATGTCTGATGCCACGAATTGCAGGGCTCTTGCCACGAGCAGCTTGAAGTTGCAAGGTTTCACCATGTAGTCATCCACAAAACTCTTGTATGCCTTCAGTATGTGGTTGGCATCGTCAAAGGCGGTGAGCATGATTACTGGGATGTCTTGTGTCTCAGGGTCAGCCTTTAGGTTGCTTACAATCTCGTAGCCGCTCATGCCTGGCAACATGATGTCGCTAATCACGAGGGCTGGCTTGATTCGCCTGATGTTCTCGTATCCCGTCTTGCCGTTCATGAAAGATTCCACACGGAAGTAGGTAGAGAGTTCAGACTTGATCTGTTCCATCATGTCCGGGTCGTCTTCAATAACCACCACTGTCACGTTGTTGATGGCCTGCGGTGTCATTTCCTTCACCATCATGTCGATTTCTTCCTTATCCACGCTGCTGCTATCAATGGCTTTTGTGGTTACGAAATCTTCTGCTTCAAACAGATTCTGGTCGGTAGGCAGGGTGAGCGTAAAGATGCTTCCGCCCAGGTTGCCGGAACGCTGGTAGCTCAGGTCGCCTTTGTGCAGCTTCGCCATCTCGTAGGCAGTATAGAGTCCGATACCCATACCGCCCTTCGATACATAGCCGTGCATGAATGGCTTGAAGAGGTCTTTCTCTCTTTCCGGTTTAATGCCAGGACCATTGTCTTCTATCTGGAAAATGAGTTCCTCGTCTTTCAGGGCGAGTTTCACCTCGATGGCGCCATTGTCTGGGGTGTATTTCACGGCGTTGCTCAGCAGATTATACACGATGGTTTCCATCTTGTCGTGGTCAAAGTACATCTTGTAGTTGCTGCTCCATGGTGTCATCAGCATGTTGATGCCTTTTTGTTGTGCCACTTGTCTCACATCGCTGAAGATGTTTTTGATGAATACCACGATGTCGCCTTCTTCCATGGTGAGCTTCATGTTGCCCGTGTTCGCCTTGCGGAATTCCATCAGTTGGTTGATGAGACGCTGCATCCTTCGGGTGCTTCGGGTCAGGGTGAGCAGGGCGTTTCTAGATGAACCTTCCTTGTTGTTCAGCTTTGCCACGGCACTCTGGATAATGGCGAGTGGGGTGCGGAACTCGTGCGAGATGTGGGTGAAGAACTCGATGCGGAAGTTTGACATCTGCTTCTCCATCTCTATCTGCTGGTTCAGGTTGAAGTTTCTCAGCCATGAACGGTAGAACAGGAAGCTGACGCTACCTATTATAATAAGGTATATCGTCCATGCCCACCAGGTGTTGTACCAAGGTTCGCGGATGGTAATCTTGAACAGCGTCTCCTCGCTCCACTTGTTGTTGCCGATAAAGGTGCGCAGGTGGAGCGTGTAGGTGCCTGGCTGCAAACTGCTGAAGTCGGCATGGTTCACGCTGGTCATCGGGCACCAGGTCTTGTCGAGTCCTTCCAGATAATACTGGTACATGGCATTCTTGATGTGCGGATAGTCGAAGTTCGAGAAGAAGATGCTCAGTGAGTTCTTGTCGGAAGGCAGACTGATTTCCCGGGTATGGTTCAGTGCCTTGGTGAGCAGATCTTCGTTTTCGGCTTCGTAGATAGAGATGCCGTTGATGGTCATGTTGGTGATGGTTGCCTTGGTGCCGTGCGGATACTCCTTGGTCTTCTGGGTTGGAGTAAGGAGGAGCAGGGCGTTGCTGGTACCGAAGGCGATGCGACCATCTTCGAGACTCACGGCACAGTTTTCCGTGAAATTGTTGCTCTGGATGTCTTTCCTGAGTTGGTAGGTACGGATGTCGAGGGTATGGCTGTTAATTTTCGATATACCCTCCTCGGTTCCTATCCAGATATTGCCAAACCGGTCTTCTGCCACCGAGCGTACAGTGTTGGTGGTAAGTCCGTTGGTGGTATTGAAAAGCTGGCAATCCAGCTTTTTCGTTTTCTCATCGTAGGTGCATCTCATCACGCCTTTGGTAGTTCCAAACCATAGACTTCCGTCGTGCGCTTCAATTCCGCAATCCACTTCGCTCACCGGAAGCTTCCCGTTTTCCTCGTTGAATCTCAGAATCTTTTTGTCGGTGATATGTCGTTCGCGGGTATCAATCATGGCAATACCGTTGTTGGTGGAAGCCCACAGTCTGCCTTTCTTGTCCAGGAACAGGTCGTGGATTTGCGCCTCCTTACCATTGGTTACCATGAACGATTCAAACTTCAGGTTTCCCGTATTGGCATCGTTTGCCCGGGTGCAGAGCAATCCGTCTCCCCAGGTAGCGAGCCAGGCTCTTCCCATCTTGTCGAATGCAATGTCGTAGAAGTTGATGGTTGGGGCATAGTGCTCCTTTTCCCATTTCGAGTATTTGATGCCATCGATGAGGATGCCGTCTCCCTTGGTGCCAATCCAGGCTCTGCCCCGTGCGTCTATGCCGTAGCAATATACGCAGGCATCGGTTTGCAGCACCAGGGTGCGTTGCTGGGTTTGAGTATCAAAGAGATACGTCTTGTTCTCGCGGGTGCTGACGGCGAGTTTGTTGGGTGCCACCTTGCTGATGTGGCGGATGGTATTGCTCCATTCATGTTTGCTCTCTGGTTCCATCTTTATAAACTCGGAGTTCAGTTCCTTTTGCTCCACGCAGCAGAACACGCCGTCGCCTGTGCCCACCCATACGCAACCGCTTCTGTCTATGAATACATTGAGCAGAAAGTCGGAATGGAAGAGTGAATTTTCGTTCTGCACGGAGAACTGCTGCAGAATGTCTGTTTTCGGGTCATATACGAAGAAACCGCTGCCGTATGAGGTGATATACACCTTCTTATCCTGGCTTTCTGCAGCCACGAAGTTCTTGTCGCGCGCATTGATATAGATAGGATTGTCCAGCAGATGGAACTTTTTGAAGAGTGCCGAATGCTTGCCGAAGAGATAGGCATAGCCCTGCTTGTCGTACAGGAAATGGTATGACTTGAGCTGGTTCTTGTCCATGGCGTTCGGAATCTGAAGGGCAGGTTTGTGGAATTTTCCCGTCTTCAAATCCATGGCAAAGGTTTCATCTTGGGTGAAGATGTACCACCAGCCCTGCCAGAAGAAAGAGGCACGCGACTTACCCACAAAACCCAACATGGATGGGAGTTGCGAATGTTTGATAAGCTGGGCCTGGTCGTTGTAGAGGAAGGCTTCGCCCTGGTCGGTGAGTACGGCGATGCGAGAGCCTTCGCAGGTCATTACAAGGATTTTCTTGTTCTTCAGAATCACTCGGCTTTTGAAGTCGGGAGTAATCAGGTTTACGCCTTTTTCGGATGCAATCCAGATGTTGTTCTTGCCATCTTCCTGGATGTTCAACTTATGAGTATCCAGCAGTTTTCCGTTTTGCGGGGTAAAGTCGATACTTTGCATCTTTCCTTCTTTCACGTAAATGAATCGTACACCGAAGTCGGCAGATGAAATCCAGGCTCCCTTTGAACTTTGGAATCGGCTGCTCAGAAGGGTGGTGCTGGCATCCAGATCGAAATAATCTGAGAAGCGTGCTGCCTCAAGGTCGTAACAGCACAAGATATTGTTCGGGGTATATCCCCAGATTTGTCCATTGGTATTGTCGCTGATAAGTTGCGCTATCGATGAATAATTTCTCTGCTTTACATTGTTGTTGAACTTCGAGAAGTTCTGAAATTGATAACCGTCGTATCTGCTCATGCCGTCGGGTGTGGATAGCCAGATGAATCCATCTCTGTCTTGCTGCACGCTGTTGATGGTGTTGCACGAGAGTCCGTCTTTTGCCGACAGGCGGGTTACGTTGAAACGAAGGTCGTGGGCATGCACGTCTATAGCCACCATCAGCAGGCTGACGGTTACTATATATAATAAGGTGTAGAACGCCTTGTAGTTGTTTTTGTTTATCATTTTTTGTTTCACTTTTTCTATTTCGGCCGTTTAATATGGTTTCCGAATGGTTCGATTTGATTTTAATGGCAAAATTACGATAAAAAAATAAAATGGCAAAACAAATGGCGAATATTGTACTAAAATACAGATAACTTTAACAATTTGGATGATATTTCGTACTTTTGAATAATATTGCAAGGTAGGTAACAATCATAATGAGTAATTTTGCAGCAAATAATAACCTAAGAATGTAAATTATGATAGAATTCAAGCAATTGTTGGTTCCTGCGGCTTGTTTCCTGATGGGATGTATGCCGACGCAAGCCAGCGAGAAACAGAATTGTCCATCTGTAGCTGCAATGGAGAAACTCGACCGTGGCGTGGTGGCATTGCCTGCTGCCGGCAAGGGCATCTTCATCAGCTGGCGCATGCTGGGTACCGATAGCAAGAACGTATGCTTTGATGTAGAGCGAGACGGAAAGGTTATTGCCCATCACGTCAAGGCTACCAACTATACAGATGCCAAAGGTTCGGCATTTCATACCTATCGCATCATCACCTATCAGGAAGAACCCAAGATGGATGCTGCGGCAAAGCGAGAAGTGTCGAAGGCGGTAAAGCCTTGGGCGGATTTATATCGCTCTCTGCCCATCAACCATCCAGAGGGTGGCATCACTCCCGATGGGAAAAGCTATAGCTACACCCCTAATGATTGCAGCGTGGGCGATGTGGATGGCGATGGAGAATATGAACTGATTCTGAAATGGGACCCAAGTAACGCCCATGATAATTCGCATAATGGCTATACGGGCGATGTCATCCTGGATTGTTACAAACTGGATGGCACCCAACTCTGGCGCATCAATCTGGGTAAGAACATCCGTGCCGGTGCGCACTATACCCAGTTTCTCGTCTATGATTTCGATGGCGACGGCAAGGCTGAACTGATTTGCAAGACCTCGGCAGGAAGCCTGGATGGAAAGGGGCGTTTTGTGAGCCAGGCTGCCACCGATGCTGAAATCAGGGCGGTGGATAACCAGGCTGATTATCGCAACAAGGTGGGGCGCATCATGGAAGGTCCGGAGATGCTCACCGTGTTCCGTGGACTTTCGGGCGAGGCGATTCATACCGTCTGGTATAATCCAAATCGTGCCTTTGGTGTAGGCAAGCAGGTGGCAGAAGGCGAAAGTCTGCTCAATGGCTATCCTCAGTATTCTTCCATCTGGGGCGATAAAGACAACTATGGCAATCGCGGCGAGCGATACCTGGCGGGTGTAGCTCATCTCGATGGACTGGACAAGAATCCGAGTGCCGTGATGTGTCGTGGCTATTATACCCGTTCTTATCTCTGGGCTGTGGATTTCGACGGCAAGGAATTAAAGACCAGATGGCTCCACGCATCCGTTTCCCCTAACGATTGGGAGGTGAGAGATGCCGAAGGAAAGATAATCAGGGAGGCTCACGGATTGAAGAACAGAGATCCGAAAGGTAATGAAGTTTCTGCCACAGCCTTCGCCCAAGGTGCCCACAGTTTGGCGGTGGGTGATGTGGATGGCGACGGATGTGACGAGATTACATACGGCTCTGCTGCCATCAACAACGATGGTACCTTATTATATTCCACCGGTTTGGGACATGGTGATGCCTTGCATCTCAGCGACCTCGACCCCGACCGTCCGGGCTTGGAAGTATTCATGGTGCACGAGGAATACCCTTACGGTTCCGATCTGCGTGATGCCAGAACGGGCGAAATCCTGCTCTATCATACGGATAGGGATGATACCGGAAGAGGCGTGGCTGCCGACATCGATGCCAAGTATCGCGGTTGTGAACTTTGGAGCATAGATGTTCCAGGCGTAAGAAATATCAAGGGAGATCAGATTTCACTGGGTGGTTTCCGAAAGCACGAATATGGTGAGCGGGAATCCTATACCCCCGGATTCAGATGGCCGGCGATGAACTTCCGCATCTATTGGGATTGCGACTTGCAGGAAGAACTGCTCGCCAACCTGGGCAGACCGCATTTCGTGCCTTATCTCCAGAAATGGGATGGCAAGAAAGCCGTTCCGTTGCCGCTGAGCAATGGCAAGCAGCTCTACGAGATGGGACATTCGGCAAGTTGCAACTGGTCGAAGGCAACGCCTAACCTGCAAGCCGACCTCTTCGGCGATTGGCGAGAGGAAGTAATCTATTGGGATGAGAGCGACGCCTCGCACCTGAATATCTTTACCACTAATATCCCTACTGAGTATCGCATGCCAACCCTGATGCACGACCATATCTATCGCATGGGTGTGGCATGGCAGAACGTGGCATACAACCAGCCGCCTCATCTGGGATATTATCTGCCCAATAAAGCAGAGAAAGTGAAGTAAGATAAAGAGTTAAAAAATAATTTGAATAAACAATAATACATATAAACGCTAAGACAAATGAGAAGATTATTATTTGCAATGTCTTTGATGGCAGCAGCTACTAGCATGAGCTATGCACAGGTTGCAAAACCTGCAGAAAAGGCGAAGCCTACAGTGGCAGGACCTATGGAAGATGTAAACCATGTGATTGATAATACCGTGGATAGCCTGAACAAGGCGATGACGGCACGCATCAAGCCGGGTACCAGCAGAAAGGGCAACAATCCTGTGCTCTTCCTCATTGGTAACTCTACCATGCGCAATGGTACTCTGGGTAATGGTAACAACGGTCAGTGGGGCTGGGGCTATTACGAGCACGAGTTCTTTGATGCCAACAAGATTACCGTAGAGAACCAGGCTTTGGGCGGCATGAGCAGCCGTACCTTCTACAACCGTCTGTGGCCGGATGTACGCAAGGGCATCAAGGCAGGCGACTGGGTGATTATCTCCATCGGTCATAACGACAATGGCCCATACGATAGCGGCAGAGCACGTGCCAGCATCCCTGGCATCGGCAAGGATTCGCTCAATGTCACCATCAAGGAGACGGGTGTGAAGGAAACCGTCTATACTTACGGCGAATACATGCGCAAATACATCAACGACTGTAAGGCACTGGGTGCTCATCCTATCCTGATGTCGTTGACTCCACGTGATGCCTACGATGAGAATGATAAGATAGTTCGTGTCAACAAGACCTTCGGATTGTGGGCAAAGCAGGTGGCTGAGCAGGAAGGCGTTCCTTTCGTAGATCTGAACGAGATTTCGGCAGCCAAGCTCGACAGCTATGGTCATTGGAAGGAGAAGTATCATTTCTTCACCGACCATATCCACACTTCCCGTTTCGGAGCGATGATGAATGCACGTTCGGCAGCCGAGGGATTGGCAGAGAGTAAGGATCCGAATCTGGCTTCTTTGCAGGCGATGATGGTCAATGTGGCTTTGCCTGTAGAGAATTTCAAGCGCGAGCCGGGCAAACCTGTTGTCTTCTTCACAGGCGACAGTACTGTGAAGAATGCCGATAAGGAAGAAGACGGCATGTGGGGCTGGGGCTCTCAGGCTTATACCATTTTCAACCCAAAGAAGATTACCTGTGTAAATGCCGCCAAGGCGGGTCGCAGTTCCCGTTCTTATCTTAATGAAGGAAGATGGGAGAAGGTGTATAACAGTCTTCAGCCAGGCGACTACGTGCTCATCGAGTTCGGTCATAACGACATCTGTTCTATGACCGATAAGAAGATGCGTGGTTCCATTCCTTGTGCCAAGGATACCTGTCATGTTTATCAGATGGAAGAAAGCAAGCAGTATGAGGTGGTTTATTCTTTCGGCTGGTATCTGAAGAAGTTTATCCAGGATGTGCGTGAGAAGGGTGCTACCCCAATCCTCGTGTCCCTGACTCCTCGCAACGAGTGGCCTCATGGCAAGATGGAGCGCCGTAACGATACCTATGGCAAGTGGTATCGCGAAATCGTGGCTGAGACGGGCGTTGCCTTCCTCGACCTCCACAACATCGCTGCCGATTCTTACGATAAAATAGGAAAAGAGAAGGTGAAAGCGTATTATAAGAAAGATCATACTCATACCAGCTTGAAGGGTGCCCAGCATAATGCCAAGTGCGTGGCCAAGGGTTTGAAGAAGATGAAGAGCCCATTGGCTAAGTATCTGAAGTAAAGCAATGGAATAAGGTTGTTCTTAAAAGAAGGATCAAAATGAAGACAAGAAATTTTTTATTCACCGGTCTGCTGGCACTGGCTTCTACTGTAACCGCCAATGCCCAGACTTTCAATATTGATATGTTGAAGGTGCAGCCTGTCTATTCCGCAGAGAAGGGACAGGGATATGACATCGTGGCTGCTCCAAAGGCAAAGAGCAATGCGCCTTTCTTCTATTCTGTAAAGGTGGCGGATGGCAACTATAAGGTGACTGTGGTGCTCGGTTCCAAGAAGAAGGCGGGCAAGACTGTGGTTCGTGCAGAGAACCGTAGATTGATGCTCGACGAGGTGAGCACCAGGAAGGGTGAGTTCAAGACCTACTCTTTCATCGTGAACAAGCGCAGCCCTTATATCAATGCGAAGATGAACGTAAAGATCAAGCCTCGTGAGAAGGATTACTTTACCTGGGACGAGAAGTTGACCCTGGAGTTTACGGGTGCTGCCCCGGCTGTAAAGAGCATCAAGGTGGAGCCGGCTCCTGCCGAAACCACTACCTTGTTCCTTTGTGGCAACTCTACGGTAGTTGATCAGTTTACGGAGCCATACGCTTCCTGGGGACAGATGGTGACCCGCTGGTTTGGTCCAGAGGTAGCTATCTCAAACCATGCTGAAAGTGGATTGACAGCAGGTTCCTTCCTTGCCTCCAACCGTTTGGACAAGGTGCTGGCGATGATGAAGAAGGGGGACTACGTGATTTGTGAGTTCGGTCATAACGACCAGAAGGAGAAGTATGCAGGCAGTGGTGCCTGGTATAATTTCTCTTACAACCTGAAGAAATTCATCGACGAGGTACGCAAGAAGGGTGGCAACATCATCTTCGTAACTCCTACCCAGCGCCGATTCTTCGACCAGGCTACCCATAGCAAGATTCAGGAGACTCATGGCGATTATCCTGACGCCATGAGAGCTGTGGCAAAGAGAGAGGATGTTCCAGTCATTGAACTTCACGATATGACCCGTACTTTCTTCGAGACATTGGGTTACGAGAACAGTAAGAAGTCGCTGGTTCACTATCCGGCAAATACTTATCCAAATCAGCCTAAGGCTTTGGAGGATAACACCCACTTCAATCCATACGGTGCCTACGAGGTGGCAAAGATGGTGGTAATGGGCATGAAGCAGCTCAATCTGCCTATCGTGAAGTATCTACGCAGTGACTGGAAGGACTACAATCCTGCCCAGCCAGATGATTTCAAGCAATTCGTATGGTATCCATCCGTGAATCAGGATGTGACCAAACCAGACGGAAATTAGTTAATAGTTAATAGTTAATAGTTTATAGTTATGCATTCTAAAATACTTTTCGCCTCGTTGCTGCTGGGCGGTTTGCCTTTGATGGGAACCCTTTCGGCTGAGGCTGCGGTGCGCGATACAATCAGCATCAACCAGGGATGGCAGTTTCATCGTGGTGATGTGAAGAATATTGCTGAGTTGAAGTCAACTCAAAGTGGGGATGATGTGGTGAATCTGCCACATGATTTCCTGATAGGACAGGATTGGGTGGCTCCAGATGCCAGTGAGCGACCAGATAACAGTGATGCGGGCAGCAATGTGCGCAGCCGATTGAGTTCCCGTGGATTCAAGGAGATGGGCATCGGCTGGTATCGCTACGAACTTACTCCCAAGGATGAATGGAAGGGAAAGCGCATCGTGCTCGACTTCCAGGGTATTATGCTGGTAGGTGATGTCTATCTGAACGGAAAGCGTATCGGTGGTACCGACTATGGATACCTGGGCTTCGATATCGACCTGAGCAAACTCTTGAAGTGGGGACAGCCTAATGAAATCGCAGTCAAGGCGGATACGCAAAATCCAAGCAACTCCCGCTGGTTTACGGGTGCCGGTCTCTATCGTGATGTCAACCTCATCGTTACCAATAAGAATCTGTTCTTCCCTCGCCATCCGCTCTTTATCCGTACACAGGGCAACAAGGAGGTGAAGATCAAGGCGGAGATTATCAATCAGCAGAAGGTGGCTAAGGGGCAGAGCGCTGCCAAGATGCCTGTAGGTGTTCGTATTCTCGATGCCGATGGCAAGGTGGTGGCTGAGCAGAAGAACGATATCCACTTCAATGCCAAGTGGAGAGATAGAGAATATGAATTGCCAAGCATCTCTTTGGAAAATGCCAAGTTGTGGTCGCCGGATTCACCTTATTTATATACTGCCGAGGTGACGCTTTATGACAGTGAGGGCAATATCGCCGACCAGATTAAGGAGCCGTTTGGTGTGCGCACCATCGAAATCGTTCCGCAGAAGGGCTTGCTGGTGAACGGCAAGAAGGTGCTTTTGAAAGGTTATGCCAACCATCATACCCTCGGTGCCCTGGGTGCTGCCGCCTATCCGCGTGCCATCGAGAAGCGACTGAAACTGATGAAGGAATTCGGAATGAACCATATCCGCACCTCTCATAATCCATATAGCGAGGACTTCCTGAAACTCTGTGATAAGTATGGCATTCTGGTGGTGGATGAACTTTACGACAAGTGGCTCACCCAGTATGCCGGTGGCAGAGTGGATTGGGAGAGTCTCTGGCAGAAGGATGTTCCCGAGTGGGTGAAGCGAGACAGAAACCATCCTTCGGTGGTGATGTGGAGTTTGGGAAATGAGTTGCAGCAGTATAGCAACCTGCCTTTCAACGATTGGGGCGTTACAGCTTATAAGCTTCAGAAGGAGTTGCTGCACCGTTATGATGATACCCGACTCACCACTGTGGCGATGCATCCGCGCTATCGTAACCTGGATACGGATTCCATCCCATCCGACTTGGCAATAGAGACAGAGGTGAATTCATATAACTATCGTTACATGTATTTCCCTGGCGACAGCAAGCGCTATCCTGAGAAAACCTTCTATCAGAGTGAGGCAAGTGTGGCAGCCATGGGACCAAACTTCTACGAGATGGATCTCGACAAGGTGATAGGTCTTGCCTATTGGGGTGCCATCGATTACCTGGGCGAGAGCATGGGATGGCCTATCAAGGGTTGGAATCAGGGTGTGTTCGACCTTTCTCTTCAGCCAAAGCCTGATGCTTATTTCGTGAAGAGCATGTTTACTGATGAGCCAACCGTTCACATCGGTGTTATCGAGAAATCGGGTGGCAACATCCAGTGGAATGGCATCAATGTTTCAGCCGGAAAGCTTTCTGAAAACTGGAACCGTGAGGCAGGCGAACAGGTTTCGCTCTATACCTATACCAATGGCGACGAGGTGGAACTCTTCCTGAACGGCAAGAGCCTGGGTGTGAAGAAGAACAGCAACGACCCTAATCTCCGTGCCCGCATCAAGTGGGACAACATCGCTTATGCTCCAGGCACTCTGGTGGCTGTGGCTAAGAAAAACGGCAAGGTGGTGGCTCGCCATCAGATAGAGACCACAGGCGAGGCTGTGGCTCTGAAGCTGGTTCCGGATATGGAGACCTGGCATGCTGATGGTAAGGATTTGATGCACGTTCGCATCTATGCCGTGGACAAGAAGGGCAGAAGAGTACTGAACGTGAAAGACGCCAAGGCATTCGATAAGTTGATATTCACCGTGAAGGGCGATGCAAATATCGTGGCGGTGGATAATGGAAACATCTCATCGGATGAACTTCATATCGGAAAGACCCAGTTGGAGAAGTCCATTCAGCGCAATCTCTTCCAGGGGTCTGCCCTCGTGATATTGCGAGCCGGCGATAAGCCAGGAAAGATAGAACTTTCGGTGGCTGGCGAAAAGATGAAAGCCAAGAAGCTGGTTTTGAATACGAAATAAATATGATACTAAAAAAGGTCGCCAAAATGCTGGCGACCTTTTTTAGTATCCTTTGTTTTCTCTTTATTTTCTGAATTTCTTTGTGAACCATTGGTTGAATGCCACGTAGGCACTGATTTCCTCCTGGTGCTGAGGCTCGGCAAATGTCAGTACGTTGCCCGATGAATCTCCGTACTGGTCAGGGAAGATAATCATCAGGTTGGTGCCTGAGAAGAAACGGGTTAGCTCTTCCGGCAATCGCTCCAATGCCGACTTGTGGGAAACGGTTCCCTTTCGGGCTGTTACCACCACAAAGAGATGGTCCTTGCTTATGTGGGAGGCAAGCTGCGGCATCTCGTTCCAATGGTGCATCAGGGTGTAGTCGGCTCTCACTTCATGATGGCGGTTGGTGATGTACTCGTTGATGAGTGCCATCGTCTCCTCCCTGCCATGAAATTGGATGCGGCAATCCAGGTTGCCGGCAAGTCGGGCGAGTCGCTCTACCCATCGGTAGAAGCCCGGTTCAAACTCGGCTCTCGATGGTATCGCCACCTGTATTCGGCGGATGGTATTGAGCGGCTGCTTGATGCGAGCCATGATAATCTGACGGCTCAGTCCGTTAAAGAGACTCTGGTGGAACTCTCCCCAGAACTTAGGCGAAACCTCCGGGTGCATGTGCATGCCGATGATGATTTCTGAACACTGGAACTCGTTGAAGGCATGCTTGATGCCGTTGGCGATGTTGGCAGCAATGCGAACCTGCGTCTGCGTCATCACATCGGTGGCTGCGGCAAGCTGACTGCAATGATCCAGCAGCTGGCGACCCTGTTCCTGCTTGTATCGCATGTCCTTATCATCATATACCACGTTCAGGCAGACCAGTCCTCTGTTCAGTTTCTGGTTTCTCACCAGGAAGGCGAGGCTCATCAGATTATCGGCATATTCCGGATACTTCACAGGTATGAGAATCTTCTCATCGCTAACCTTCTTGGTATCTTCGGCATCTGGAAGTTCCTTGTCTCGGAGGATAATCTTTCTGGAACTCCAGTCGGTGAGCATCGAAGAGATGACGCAGGTGCAGAGAATCATCATCACCACACCATTCAGCATGTCATCGTTCACCAGATAGGTGTTAGGTCCCACCAGGATGTTCATACCCACCATCACCATGGCGATACTGCCGGCGGCATGGGCAGAAGTCAAACCGAACATCATGTGACCCGATGACAGCGGCAACCGGAATCCGAAGCAGGCGGCATAGGCTGCAATGGCTTTTCCCAAGGTTCCGAAGAACACGATGCAGAAGATGACCCACAGGATATGACCGCCCTGGAAGAGCAGTCCCACGTTGATGAGCATACCCACACCTATCAGGAAGTAAGGGATGAAGAGCGCATTGCCCGTAAACTCCAGTCGGTTCATCAGCGGAGAAACGTGCGGGATATACCTATTTAATATAAGACCTGCGAAGAAGGCACCGAACACGCCCTCGATGCCCACCATCTGCGAGAGAGCCGCACTCATGAAGAGCATCGCCATCACGAAGATAAACTGCATCACGGAATCGCTGTACCGGCGCAGGAACCATCTCGTTAATCTAGGAATCAGGAAAATCATGACTCCGCAGTAAGCTGCAAACTTGGCGGCGAAGAAAAGCCAGAAGAGAACGCCGTCGTGGTTGGAGAACGAGGCGACGAGACCCGCCAGCATGATGAGCGCTATCAGCAGCGAAAGCATACTGGAACCCACACTCAGCGTAACGCTCGGTTTCTGCTGCAAGCCGAATCGGGAAACGATAGGGTAGGCTATCAGAGTGTTGGAAGCCATGATGCAACTCAAGAGAAAAGAAGCCTTGGTGGAATAATGCAGCAGCCAGATGCTCATGCCGAAGGTGAGAAAGAACGGAACGAAGCAGGTGAGCAGACCATAGATGATGAGCCGCGACTTGTTTTTTTTCATGCCTTCCATGTCCATCTCCAGGGCAGCGAGAAACATGATGTAATAAAGTCCCACCTTTCCGAAGAGTTCGAACGATGCGTCTCGTTCCAGGATGTTCAGTCCGTATTTGCCCACGAGGATACCCGCCAGCACCATTCCGATGATGTGGGGGATTCTGAGTTTACCCATGATAATGGGGGCAAAGAGGATGATGAGGAGCACTACGAAGAAGATCAACGTAGGGTCGGTAATCGGGAAGTATTGGGCAATATTTATCATTGGCTTTCTTCTTTTTATTAGTTATGTTGAAAGAGGGATTCCGGCATCCACCATCACCCCTCTCCTTTCGTTTTTGAGTGCAAAATTACGAATAATTCTTGAAAGGGCAAAGTTTTTGCCCTCTTATCCTTTCATTGTGGAGATATTTTTGTAATTTTGCACCCCGAAAACAAATATATAAGATAAAAAGAATTAGGATAGCACGTATGAAAAAAGGATTGTTTGCACTTGCCCTGGGCACATTCACCCTGGGCATGGCAGAGTTTATTATCGAGGGAATCCTCACCGATGTGGCGCACGATATGAACGTGTCCATCCCTCAGGCTGGTCATCTCATCTCCATCTATGCGCTGGGCGTTTGTGCAGGTGCCTTCTCTCTTATCTTGATGCATAAGTACCGCCCCAAGAAGATTCTCCTGTTTCTCACTTCGCTGGTTACACTGGGTGCCGTCATTGCAACGATTGCCCCAAGCTACTGGCTTTTGCTCTGTGCCCGATTTGTTCAGGGACTTCCTCATGGTGCCTACTTCGGCACGGGTACCATCGTGGCTGTGAAGATGGCGAAGGAGGGCAAGGGAACCAAGGCGGTGGCGATGATGTGTGCCGGTATGCCTTTCGCCAATCTGATGGGTGTTCCGCTGGGCACCTTTCTGAGTCATGCCTTCTCCTGGCGAGTACCTTTCCTGATGTCGGTGGCGTTGGGAGTCATTACGCTTTATATGATTTACAAGTGGGTTCCTGATGTAGAGGCTTTGCCTAACAAGGGCATGAAGGCGCAGTTCAGATTCATGCGCAATCTGGCTCCGTGGCTTATCATCGCCGCCACCTTCCTGGGCAATGGCGGTATTCTCTGCTGGTTCAGTTATATCTCACCGCTTTTGCAGATAGATGGCGGATTCCATGCGGCATCAATCTCTGTACTGATGATACTTGCCGGTTTGGGAATGGTGGTAGGAAACCAGCTGAGTGCCTTGCTGGCAGATAGGTTCAAGCCGGGTCGCTTTACCTGTTATCTTCAGTTTCTGGCTGCTGCAGCCTTGCTTGCCACCTTCTTCTTCTCGCACAATGGCTGGGTATCTGCAGCGATGATGTTCATCAGTTGTGCCTGCCTTTTCGGTATCGGTTCGCCAGAGCAGTTTCTCATCGTGAAGCACAGCGAGGGAGGCGAGATGTTGGGCGGTTGCTGCATCCAGGCAGCGTTCAATCTGGGCAATGCCCTGGGTGCCTTCTTGGGCGGAATCCCTGTGGCGATGGGATTGGGATATAATTATCCTGCGCTCATCGGTGTGCCGATGGCATTGGCTGGAGCCGTTTGTCTTCTGGTGTTTCATCGTAAATACGAGTAAACTTCCCCTTGAGATGTACTCATTCCTCCTTCCTTTATTGGTAGAGACTCCTCGTCGAAGGCGGGAATTCCAGCATCACTTATCTTTTTTTCGGGATATTCCTTTGCTTGTATCATTATTTTTTGTAACTTTGCCGAAAGATTTTAAAAAGGCAGCAATATGAAATATCCTATAGGAATACAAGACTTCGAAAAAATCATAGAGGGTGAATATGTTTATCTTGATAAAACTGGTCTCGTTTATGATTTGGTGCAAAATGGCAATATATACTTTCTGTGTCGTCCTAGACGATTCGGAAAGTCGTTACTCGTATCTACCTTGAAATACTATTTCGAGGGAAAAAAGGAGTTGTTCAAGGGCCTTGCCATCGATAAACTGGAGAAGGAGTGGAAGCAATATCCTGTGTTCCATCTCTCTTTTGGTGGACAAAACTTTGTAGAGCCTTATGCGTTAGACAAAGTGTTGGAGGAGTTTGTTGCCATGGCAGAACGTATCTATGGACGTGAGGAGTTGGCCGAGACTTTAGGCAGCCGCTTTAAGGCAGTGTTGGGGAAAGCTCATCAGAAGACAGGAATGAGGGCTGTCGTATTGATTGATGAATACGATAAGCCATTGTTGGATGTCATGGATATGGATATTCCTGTAGGAAAAACTCAGAACAAAATAAGTTTGGAAGAGTATAATCGCAATCTTCTCAAAGGTTTTTATTCCGTTTTTAAGGAAGCCGATGCCGATTTGCAGTTTGTTTTGTTGACTGGCGTTACCAAGTTCTCTCAGGTGAGTGTGTTCAGTGGTTTTAACCAACCTGATGACATTAGCTTGGATGAGCACTATGAGGCTCTTTGTGGAATCACCAAGGAAGAATTATATACGACCTTTAGGGAGCAAATCAAGGCAATGGCAGAGAGATATAGGGTTTCAGAGGATGAGATGAAGTATAAGTTGAAACGTAAGTTCGACGGTTATCATTTTAGCTCTAACATGCTCGATATCTATAATCCGTTTAGTATCTTGAATTCTTTGAGCAAGAAGAGACTAAGCGACTTTTGGTTTCGTACTGGTACACCAACTTATTTGGTTCGCTTGCTTTCCCATTTTAAGGAGAATTTGAATGAGTTGACTGGCAAGTATTATCCAACAAGTAGTTTTGTGGATTATCGCGCAGATGTAGAAGCGCCATTGCCTATGATTTATCAGAGTGGCTATCTTACGATAAAGGATTGGAACATGAATATGGATTCCTATCTATTGGATTTTCCGAATGATGAGGTAAAAAATGGTTTCCTTACTTTGGTGGCTACTAGCTATTTACAGCCAAAAGAGTCGACTGATGCTTTTGTTTTACAAGTGGTGAGTGCTATGGACGTGGGCGATTGTAAACAGTTGGAGAAACTGCTCACATCTTTCTTTGCCAGCATTCCTTATAACCAGCGTCGCAAGGATGACGAGCGAGAGAAAGAACGCTATTTCCAATATACCTTCTATCTTGTATTGAGAATGATCAGCTGTTTCACGGTGTTCATTGAAAAACAGCAAAGCGAAGGTAGGGTAGATTGCGTGGTTGAGACCCAGAACTATATCTACATCTTCGAGTTCAAGCGTGATGGTTCGGCAGAGGAAGCCCTGAAGCAGATTGAGAATATGGGTTACGCCAGGGAATATGCGGCAGATGGCAGAAAAATTTATCAGATAGGCTGCAACTTCTCGTCGAAAACGGGAACCATTGATGGGTGGAAAATGAAGTAGATAATTTGCAAGAATTACCCGAAGATGTAGTGATGTGGCGTTATTGAGAATGAATCTTCTTTACATTAGCTTGCCTGAGATTCTCGTATTTCCAGACGCTTATTATTTCTTTGAGAATATCGTAAATATGAAGAGAGATAGGAACTTATTGATAATCAGATGTTTGTGATTTCTTGACAAGATGGTGGCGATGAGGAAAATCTATAGTTGTACGATTATAACCCCTATAGTCGTACAACCATAACTCTATAGTCGTACAACCATAGCATGTATAGTCGTACAACTGTAACTTTATAGTCGTACAACTATAGGTCTTATTCTTAATAGAGAGCAGAAAACGGGGATTTCCAGCCTTTCAAATCCCTCGTTTTTGTCGCTAGATTCCAAACTTGTAAGTATATGAATTTTGAGTATAAATATTGACGGGAGGTTGGGTATTCTCCTTTCACACTTAATAAGTTGATTAGCTGAGATGAAGATTAGGTTGTAAAAGGAGAATAGAAACAAGGAAACCAAGCGTAAGATGGTTGAAAAGCTAGAAACCTTGGTAAGGAATAGCTGTCTTGAACGTACAGGTAAAGAACCTATAGGAATAGAAGTATGGTAGTCAAAACATTGTCTCTAGATACGATTAATGCCAATTCTTTGCAAAGTTTGCAGCAAACCTTGCAAACTATGCAGAGACTAAGAGTTGGTACGGAGAGGGTACGGAGTTGGTACGGAGCGGGTCTAGCTATGATGTATTGTGGGGGAGATTTGGAAAATCTAAAGAAGTACATGATGGAAAAGATTATTGTTGACGTTGCGTGGTGCGACAGAAATTATGGCGGTTCTCTTGGTAGTAATGTACCAGGAGCGGTGGTTGTTACAGCGCCAACTTTTGAAGCTTTGCAAAAGGAGGCAAAGGAAAGTCTGGAGTTTCATATTGAAGGCCTTGTGAAAAATAGAGAAGATGTTCCCTAATGGCTGAAGAATGGGGATTATGAGTTTGAGTATAATATTATAAGATCAGTTGTGTGTCTGATTTAGCAAAGAGGGTGTGTCATAAGTAAATGATTCACCCTTTTTTGTTTGTTGGAATGTTACTGATATGTTGTTGGAAAACATAGTATAAGTTGTTAGAAAAGATAGTATATGTTTTTGAGTTAGTTAGTATCTCCGGTCGCACAACAGCTGTTGTGCGCTTGCATATCAGCTGATATGCGCTTGCACAACAGGTGATGTGCATGCGTAGGTCAACTGTTATGCACCAACTGTAATTTAGACTTATGACGCCTCCTCTTTGTCATTTGGTACATACAGAATGGCGTTTCATACAAGGTAGGTTTAGATATTTGGCTGATAGAAATAATCTTCTTACTTTTGCGCTCGTAATCGGGAAGCGATGGAAGAGAATGATTCGTGAAACGAGGAAAATGAAGTATAACCCTTTTAATATATAATAAGGTATGAAGAAGATTATGATTTCGTTGATGATGGTAGTAGCTGCCACCACAACCAGTTTTGCAAAGAGTAACAACACCGATGTGGCAAATGCCGTAAAGAGTGTAGCCGAGCAGGTGAAGCAGGCTCCATCCGGTACTGTGTATGGTGTGGTTGAGAATACCAAGCATCACATCATCGTAGCTACTCCTTTCGGAAAGTACACTATTGAGAAGAAGGATGGCGGCGTCAGCTTTATGGGAATGTCGGCAAAGCTGGTGAGTGACAAGAATGGTGTGTATCAGGTGAAGTCATCGCTCGGTAATTTCTCTGTGAATACGAGAAAAGGGACAATAACTAAGAGATAATCGTAACAGGTTGTTTACCTTTTCGTAAGGGATGGTATATAGGTATAGGGCATTGAATTGTTGTCATGGAATAGAAATGTGGAAGTATTTTTCTCTCGGCAATGGCAGCGTTCAATGCCTTTTTTGTCCTTCGGGATAAAAAACATCGCAAAAAGTTTGGCAGTATCAAGAATATTGCTTACTTTTGCGGTCAGAGTTTGGAGCAGACGGAAAAGAACGGCTGCGATGAAGGCTCGAATGAATGAGCGTATTGAATGTAAGTCTTGAAATAGAAATGTGGAAATTTCAAAATTCAACTATGACGAACTGCAATACGGCTCACGCTATGGGATTATTGTATCCTTTTCTCTATAGGGGGAAGGTATCGATATACCTTTTGGCGTGGGCTATTGTTAGTTGCTAGTTGAAAGGTCTTTCCACAACCTCTATTTCGGCGACCGAACAATAGTCCCACGCCATTTCATTGGTATTAAACAACTGACAAACTAACTTCTGGGAACAAGTTGAGGATAGAGGTGTACTTATGGTATTGGAAAAAGATATAATGTCAAGATTCAATCCAACCATTTGGATAATCGTTATTGAACAATCTATTCGAATGAATAGTTTGCTTAAAAGTGTGTCCAAAAGTAAGGCTGTTGTTGCAACTCAATTGGTGAATCAATTAATGGATACCGTTATAATGCGTAATTATGATGGTGAAGTTCTAAAGAATCGTTGTTTTATATCTGTAATAGGATATAATCACGATGTCAAAGAGTTGTGTTCTGGTTGGTTAAAAGACCTTGATGAAAATCCTTTGCGTTATGAAACAGCCAAGGAAAAACAGTATAATCGTAATGGGGGAATTATCGAGGTTGAGGTAAAACAACCAGTTTGGATAGAAGTCAAATCCGAGAGTGATGATTCTGCAAAGGAGCTAGCTTTAGATGAAGCTAAAAAGATACTATTAAAATGGATAGAGAATCAAGGAAAAACGTCTTTGCCTATTATTTTCAACATAATGTCATCGAAAAAATCTGCAAAAGATGATTTTGTAGAAGTTGGCAATAATTGGAAATGTGAAAAATACAAATATCTACAACTGGATATATATGTAAATGATAATATGCAATTGACGGAATTGGTTCATTTGCCTTTTAAATTATATAGGGATGGTGGAGGTCCTGGTATGTATACTGATGAAATTTATCGAAGATTTTATGAGTTTAATACGTTAGATGCTGATGTGAATAATTTAAAAGATAGTATATCGTTGAAGTTTAAAATACTTAAACAATAATAAGTTTACAAACATTTTTAATTTTATAAGTTATGGCAAAAAATGAAAAACAATGGAGTTCTGCGACTCCTGGTCTTTTAATTATCTTGTTGGATCAGTCTGGTTCAATGTTAAGCCCTTATGCGGCAGGGAAAAGTCGTACAGAATTTGCGTCTTTGGCTGTAAACAAAGTGATAGATAATATTATATCTAAGAATTATGACGGTGAGGCTCCAAAGAATCGTTGTTTTATATCTGTAATAGGGTATAATCACGATGTTAAAGAGTTGTGCTCTGGTTGGTTGAAAGACCTTGATGAAAATCCTTTGCGTTATGAAACAGCAAAAGAGAAACAGTATAATGGTAATGGGGGAATTATCGAGGTTGAGGTAAAACAACCTGTTTGGGTTGAGCCAATAACACAAGATGGTGCAACCAATATGTTGGGTGCTTTTAAATTAGCTAAAGACTTGTGTGAAAAATGGATGAAAGATAATGCTGATGGTCCTGCCCCTGTTATAATTAATATATCAGATGGTGTGCCTTATTATGATAGAAAAGATCCAAGAGAGTGTATGAAAGAGACAGTAGAGTTGGTTGACTCAATAAAAAGCCTTTCGAATAACGATGGTAATGTCCTAATTTTTAATGCAGAAATAGGTGAGGATTCTAATAAAGTTGTATTCCCAACAGAACGTGGTGCGATACAGCAAGTTGAGGCTCAGTTCTTATTTGATATAACAAGCGAAATTCCTGATTCTTACAAAGATGCAGCTCGCAAAAAAGAATTAGATGTAAAGGAAGGCTCTCGTGCTTGTATATTTAATGCAGGAGCTGTAGATCTTATTCAGTTGATAGATTTTGGTTCATCTAAAGGTCAAGGAGATAAAGGTTTGTAAATATGGATATACGTGCTTTTATAACACATAAAAAAGCGGAGACATTTTCTGATTGCCAGGACAGATTTAGTATCAATTCTGATACTAAATCTGTGGCAGTATCAGATGGAATGTCCCAATCTTTTTTTCAAAAGATTTGGGCGGAAAAGCTTGTTGATGCTTTTGTAAATAATTCTCAGTGGAACTTGTGCGGCGAACAGTGTAAGGAAATTCTGAAAGAACTACAAAGCAAATGGCTAGAAAAAGTGCTGGATAGAATTGAAGAGCAAAAACATGACGGAACAAAAGAAAATATAATTTACCGTAATGAGAAATTTATGGCACAGGGGAAATCTGCGGGAGCGACTTTGGTTGGCGTTCGTTTTGCTGATGCTAACTGGTATTGCCAGGTACTTGGTGATTCCTGTTTGATAGAAATCAAAGATGGGGAAATCGTGCAAATTTGTACATCGCAAGAGGGGGATGAATTTGATAACTTTCCTGACCATTTTGATAGTAACCCAAAGCAGTCAGGCAAAGGAAATGCAAAAGAATTTAAAGGAACGTTAGAAACGGATAGTGTTCTTTTGTTGGTTTCTGATCCATTTTCTGATTTCTTGAACGAGCAAAGGAAAAAGGGGAGTGTCAAGGAACTTGTTGATGCACTTTTGAATATTGGCACCCATGAGGAGTTTGAAAAACTTGTTTCTGATTGGAGAACTATCAAAGGTATGCATAACGACGATAGCACCTTGGTGGTTATTCGCAATGACGGAAATGCAGATTTTAATGTTGCATATGAAGATTCCTTAAAGAAGTTGGAACAAAATGATTCGAAGAAGATTTTAATGCCGGTAATAAAAAAAACGGATGAAAGCGAACTTTATGAAGAATTTATAAAAGATTTCATGGGTTCTTTTGAAAGAAACTTACGTAAGAAACCTGGTATTAAGAACCTCACAGGACAAATTGCATATAAGTTTGTGAAAAAATCGCTGAGAGAAACTTTGGAAAGTCATTGCAAAAAGTATAAATTTTTGAAACGATAGAGGCTTATGGCGTTACCGAGTATTCCAGAGTATGATACCTCTATAAAAGTACAAGATTTAGTCTTGCCTGCAGTTTTGCAAGATGGGCATCCTATAGAAAGAAGAAACCGTCTTGTAAAATATGCAGGTGGTTTTTGTGTGGTGTACCCTTATCAAACACCTAGTAAGAAATATGCAGTTCGTTGTTGGCATGCAGAAATTGCAGAAAGTAAACAAAGAACAAAATTGATATCGGAGGCATTACATGCAAGTGGATTGCCATATTTCGTAGGCTTTGATTACTATGATGAAGGTATAGTAACTGCTATAGGCAAGCAACCAATAGTGGTGATGGATTGGGTAGATGCCCTACCATTAAAGAAATATATAGGCGAGCATATTCATGAAAGTTCTGTTATCAGTCTTTTGGCAGATACATTCATGACAATGGTGAAAGACTTGCATCGTAACCATTTCTCTCATGGAGACCTACAACATGGAAATATTATGGTGAAGAATGACGGAAGTATCATTCTGGTGGATTATGATTCAATGTATGTCCCATCTTTGCAGGGGAGGAAAGATGAGATAAAAGGGCTTGTTGGCTATCAACATAATGCCCGTTGGAATAATGAATTTCTTTCAGAAAAGGCTGACTATTTTTCTGAATTGGTGATATATTTGAGTTTGAGAGCTTTGGCTTTGTTCCCATCTCTTTGGGATGATTTGCATATCGAAGATACTGAAACTATGCTTTTTTCCAAAGAAGATATAGATAATCCATCAAAATCTATGGTGATAGAAATACTGAAATCTAATAGTACATTGGTGCCAATGGTAAATAGATTGATAGAGTTTATCGGAAAGACAAGCATTGATGAATTGTTACCATTAGAAAAAGTCTTGATAAGTGAAGCTGAAGAAATTTCCTCAAAATGGGCTTCTGGAAATGGTTACAGGCAGAAAAAAGCAAAAGTGACGGAATCATCTACGATATATGGTAAATGGGGAAATGGCAATGGGTACATTAAGTCTGAGGTAAATCAGAAGAAAATGGCTAAATTGTCTGATAACATTTCTAATAAATTTAAAAGATCTGAATAATGCCTACATTACCAAGTATAAGAACATCAATAGAGAATAACCAATCTTTGGTTATTGATTCTTTTGCCCGACAAGGTATCTTCCGAAGGGACAAGAGAGGGCGACTTGTAGCATATACAGGTGGCTTTTCTGTTGTTTATCCTTTTGAGTATAATAATGAGGTGTGGGCTTTTCGTTGTTGGCATGCGGATTTGGGCAATTTGAGAGGACATTTTTTGACACTCTCTTCTGCTTTATCTAAGTTGAATCTTCCATATTTCTGTAGCTTTACATATGTTGATGAAGGTGTCGTAGTTGAAGGTAAGAAATATCCAACTACCAGAATGAAATGGATAGATGGAAAAAATCTTAAGGAGTATATCTGTATTCATAAGAATGACAAAAACAAACTAAAGAACTTGGCAAATAATTTTGTCAAAATGATAACTACGTTACATAAATATCATATATCTCATGGGGATTTACAGCATGGTAATATCTTGGTCGATGATAATGATAACTTATTTTTGATTGACTATGATTCTGTTTATGTTCCAGAATTGCAAGGTGAGGCTGATATTATTAAAGGTTTGAAAGGGTATCAACATCCTAAACGTGGTGACAATTTGTTGGCAAATGAAAAAGTTGATTATTTTTCAGAACTGATAATCTATCTTTCTATATTGGCGATAGCGGAAAAATTATCTTTAGTTGAAAAGTATCAAGTTGAAGATTCTGAGCAGTTGTTGTTTTCTTTTGAAGATTTCAAGGACTTAGAGAATAGTCAAGTTTATGTAGACTTAATGCAGTTGGGAGGTTTGTTTCCTATTTTGCTCAAGATATTGTCGGATTATCTTAAAGAAGATGACATCTGTAATTTGGAACCATTTACGACACTGGTTGACAAATATACAAAAGAGCCAAAGATAAAATCTTTTAGGGCTCCATCAGATTGTTTTGTTATAGGACAATCCTATAAATTGACTTGGGAAGTGAATGATGCCTCTCGTGTATATTTGAATGGAAAGATAGTTCCTGCAACGATGCGTGAATATAAAGTACATCCATTGAATATAGGAAATGAAAGCTATGAGTTAAAAGTCGAAAATGGATTGAAAACGGCTGTAGCTCAGCTCTCAGTAAATGTTGTGGAGAACGTGAAGATTGAAGTCGGATTGAGCTTGAAAAAACTCAGAAAGAGGAAAACGCAAGCGTCTTTATTGCAATGGGATGTTCAAAATGCAAAGAAAGTCACTTTAGAAACAACAGATGGTGATTCAGAACTCATCCCCTTGAATGGTGAGAAAAAGTGTTTACCAAATGTTTCTACGACTTACACAATAAAGGCAATGGCTCTTGATGGCATAACGGAAGTTTCTAAGTCCGTTTCTATTGGTGTTTTTGCTGAAAGTGAAGTGTTATTTAAGGCAGATAAAACATTTACGTTTAAGGAAGTGCCAGTTACTTTGAGTTGGAATGTAAAAAATGCAAAGTCTGTAAGCTTGGAAAACGAAACTGTTCCTCTTGTTGGAAAGAAAGTTGTAACAACGGATAAGGAAAAATGTTATGTATTGGAGGTGGAGGATGAATTTGGGACAAAACAAGTTCCTTTGACAATAAAGACTATACCTTTGCCTCAGATTAAGACGGTCTTGCTTCCTTTGCCAAAACTTGAGAAAACAGTACAAGTGCAGCACAACATACCTGCTCCTAAAGTAGAACTAAATGTACAAATGCAAGAATTATCAGTTGATATGCAAGGAGTAAATGTGAATTTGAATCCAGCAGCAATCAAATTTGCTAAATTAAATTCTTTGCATCCATTATCAATAAAAATAGGAAGTAGTTTGCGCTCTCGTATTAAGACTGCAATAGATATAATAACGAATAAAGTTGAACATTTAAAATTTGAAAGCGATGAAAAGTAATAACGAGGAGTTGGAAAATATAAAATGGGGAGGCTTTCTTAATGAGTTTCTTTGGATATGTTGTGGTGTAAACCGAAAAGTTTTGCGCCAATGTCCTACAGACTATGCTAAATATGCAGGTATGGGAGGAACAATCTTGTTTACGGCATTAATGGCTTGTTTGTCGGGAAGTTATGCTTTGTATACGGTGTTTGAGAGTAAGACAACGGCTATAGCCTTCGGAATATTTTGGGGAGCGTTAATCTTCAATTTAGATAGGTTCATTGTTAATACGATGTATTCTGATGGTAAGGTTACCATTAGTTGGCGG
>OGEE01000500.1_pt1 | contig 27928 bp, 24 predicted proteins | sample 1570571 | NCBI WGS metagenome assembly OGEE01 (sample SAMEA2582169, study PRJEB24529) | metagenome | biome: Human gut stool | place: China | collected 2011
AATATTGCTCCTTCATATAAAAATTGGGGCTTTGTACTAAAATTTGAGAAGAACCTAAAAGTTTTTTCTGAAATTAATGCCATTATTACCACGCTGTTAGATAACTAATTGTAAATTAGTTGTTTATGCGTGGTAATAAAGACATTTTTTATTGCCACTTATTGCCATTTGTTACCACTTATTGCCATAAAACTGCCAAAAATGCGCTTATTTCTGCAATAAGCATAGATTATTTCTTCAAAAATGTGCTTATTCCTTCAAAAAACATAGCTTATTTCAACGAAAAATGCAATATTTTCTTCAAAAAGCACAATGTTTCTTCCCAAAAATACAATGTTTCCTTCAAATAGCATAAAAAAGAGAGAAAACCACACCCCCATGGACAATGAGCACTTATGCCCGAGAAAACGGTACTGTTAACCGAGTATTTCGGGCATAAATGCCTAGAGCTTCGGGCACAGTTGTGCAACGTCTCGGGCAACATTCCTCGACGTCTGAAACCTTGTGGCCCATGGAGTGAACCCGTGTGGCTGAAGCAGCAGGGCATCGACCCTTTGCTTTATTTCGAAAACGGAAAGTGCTACATGGTGAGCAATCCGGGCGATGCCATCTGGCTCTGCGAAATCAACCCGAAGACGGGCGAACAGCTCTCTGCGAGCAAGAAACTCTGGCAGGGTGATGGCGGACGCTATCCCGAATGCCCACATATATATAAAAAGGATGGATATTACTATCTCCTGATCTCTGAGGGTGGCACCGAACTGGCGCATCATCTCACCATCGCCCGAAGCAGAAATATTGATGGTCCCTACGAGAGTAATCCCAAGAATCCAATCTTGACCAACTGTAGCCGGCTGGGACAGTCGCTGCAGATTCAGGGCACCGGACATGGCGACCTGGTACAGGCTCCTGACGGCTCTTGGTGGATGGTGTTCCTGGCAACTATAGGCGCAATGACACGATGGCTGTGGAAGAGACGCAGTATGTACGCCATGTGCGCTTTGCGCATCCGATGAGGATACTGATGGATGGAAAGAAGCAGGAAGGAGCAGTCTTGATTCCGAAAGAGTAATCAAGACAGTTCCATCAAAGTACGTAAACAAGTTATAATCAAGCCTGCTCCATCAAGGTACGTATATAACTTCAGTAATGTACTTATACCAGCTCCAGCAGATAGTAATTGTAATCATGAAGGATAGTAGCAAGGAATTTTTCCTTGCTATTTCCTTTTTGTATAGAAGCCTTCAGCTTATCTTCTATCCCCAGGAATTTCGCAACCTTGTCGGCAAGGGTGGCTATCTGGTTTTCGTGTTCCCCATTGCCGCCATAAACCGCTTTCTCAATCACCTCAATTTGTGCCTGCGATAGATTCTTCGCCTCTTCATATACCGGGCGATAGTCTTTCTTGGCATAGTAGAATTCATCTAGTGATACATGGATTTTTTCCAGGTTCACCTGCTTGATAACCATTGTTCCAGCAGCCAGATCTCCCAGGCGCTGCGCATTCTTGGTGAGCAGGATAAACAGGAGTCCGATGCCGCTTAATCCCACATCTATCGTGCTGAGCAGCCATCTCATGAAGAAAGAACCCATGGTGGGGCGGGAACCATCTTTGTTCACCACCCTTATCTTCATGATATATTTCCCTGGCGACTGACCTTCGTTGAAGGTTTCCCAGAGGAAGTCGTACAGCCAGAGTGGCAATATAATCAGAAAGAAAAACAAATAATTGAGTTGGTTTCTTGTTTCATAGTCGAGTTCAAAGTAGAAATACATGGCAGTGAAGCCGATGATGCCAGCTATAACCATGTCGATGATGCGTGCTATCACTCTTTCGGCAATGCTCGCAGGCGTCTGGTCTATTCTTACGAATTGGTTGGTTGTGATGTTAGAACTTGTCATAATTCCACGTTTTATAGATGATTGATGTTATTCTGTCTGCAAACTTACGGAAAAAACTACAAATACAAGAATCTTTTCCCCGAAAATTTGCATATATAAGAATATTTACTTACTTTTGCAACAAAAATAATAAGCAATCGTGAAAGAATTTACCTTTATACGTAACAATATCGATAAGTGGCAGCGTGCGGAAATCATCATTTCTGATGCCGACTCGCAATCGCCCGATCGTCTGGCTGAGGTCTATACCGACCTTACGTCCGACCTGGCTTTTGCGCAGACGCATTATCCCGATTCCCGCATCACCATCTATCTGAACAAACTTTCATCCGTGCTTCATAACTCCATTTATCGCAACAAGCGGGAGAAATGGACTCGCATCCTCACGTTCTGGACCCAAGAAGTTCCACTTGTCATGTACGATGCCCGCAAGCTTTTGCTTGCCTCCTTCCTTATCTTTCTCATCAGTATGCTCATTGGTGTGATGTCCCAATGCTTCGATCATGACTTCTGCCGCATCATCCTGGGCGATTATTATGTGGATATGACGCTTGATAACATAGCCAAGGGTAAGCCGATGGCGGTATATGATAGTGACGGAGAGCTAAACATGTTTCTGGGCATCACCTTCAATAATATCAGGGTTTCGTTCATGATGTTCGTTTCGGGCATCCTTACAAGCATAGCCACGGGTGCCTATCTCTTTCAGAATAGCGTGATGCTCGGTTGTTTCGAAACTTTCTTTGCGCAGCACGGACTCCTTTATGAATCCTTCCTAGCAGTCTTCCTGCATGGCACGCTCGAAATATCAGCCATCATCATTGCAGCAGCAGGCGGTCTGGCTATAGGCAACGGCTGGCTTTTCCCCGGCACCTATTCCCGCCTGGTTTCCTTCCGTCGTGGAGCCAAGCGGGGCTTGAAGATAGTGGCAGGCACGGTGCCCGTGTTTATCCTGGCTGGCTTTATCGAAGGCTTTGCTACGAGGCACACCGAAGTTCCCGATGCCTTACGCCTTGTCTTCATCCTCCTTTCCCTTGCCTTTGTCATCGGCTATTTCGTGATATTGCCCCAGATAAGGCATCGCCAGAGAAAAAAGGATTCTAAAGACTAACAATAAAAATTTTATGATATGAATAAAATCGTTTTTTATCAAGAGAGAACCTTCGGAGATAAGTTCAATGTTACCTTCGAGTTTATCAAGCAAAACTGGAAGCTGATGCTTCGTTATTTTGCTTATGTTGTTTTGCCATTGAGTTTTGTAGCTGAATTCTTCATGGAAGCTATGATGAAGAATGTCATGACTTTGGCTACAAATCCTGAAGAGCTGATGAATTTGATTCCTTCGTATGGCGGCTTTTTCCTGGTGAGCATTGCCGTTTACCTGTGGATGGGTGCGGTTTCCTTTTCCTTACTCCAGGTTTATAATGCCCGTCCCGATGGCTTGCAGAACATCGTCTTTGCCGATTTCAAGCCTCTTCTTGGGCGCAATGCCTGGCGATTGGTAAAGTCGGGATTGGCACTCAGCCTCGTCCTCCTGGTTGTGATGATACTTGCAGGCTGTCTGTTCGCTTTGCAGATGCCTGTTATTGCCGCAGTCGTTTATCTTGTCTGCATGGCATTAATGATTCCGTTTGTACTCTTTGCGCCGGTTTACATCTTCGAGGATATTCCCCTTTGGCAGGCTTTTGCCCGAAGCTTTCGTCTGGGTTGGCATACTTTGGGTGGCATCTTAGCCCTGGGCATTGTGTTGATGATTCTTACGGCTATCATCTCGTTTGTCTGCACTTTGCCATGGGAAATCTGCTATCTGTTGAAATCCTTTTTTGTTGTAAATCAGGGAAATGCCGATTCTGCTTTCAATGGTGTGCCTTTCATGCTGTTACAGTATCTGCTGGGTGTCCTGATGATGCTTGCCCGCTTCCTGTTGTTGGCCATATTCTATGTCAGCATCAGCTATCTCTATAGCCATGCTGCCGAGAAGCTCGATCAGATGTCGGTAGCCGAGGGCGTTGACCATTTCGAGGAGATGGCCGATAAAAATCTGGATGCCGACGACGATCAACTGTAAACGATCAATTGTAAACTATAAACTATCAAAGTATGCCCTTTACTCCTTCCGATACATTGGTTCTCGATACTGCCAGGCTCCGTGTCTGGCAGCAGGATGACGATTATGCTTACAGTAGGGAATTGGTGCCTGCCCAGAAGAGTCTGATGGATTGGTTGGGCGAGCAGTTTGATCAGTTCTGGGAATCCGTTTTCGGCACCGCTTTCTATCAGGAGTATTCTTCGCTAATGTGGATATTGGTGGGTGTGTTTCTTGTTATAGGCATCCTGTTGTTCCTCTTCTACAAGCATCCCGAACTGTTCATGCGTTCCGGCAGGCAGGCTCCTTTGGAGTATGAGGTAACCGAGGATACCATCTATGGCGTTGATTTTGAAAGGGAGATAGCCAGGGCGATGGAGCGGAAGGATTATCGGGAAGCGATGCGACTCACTTATCTGCAAACCCTGAAGATGCTGAGCGATCATCAGCTTATCGACTGGCAACCTTTCAAGACACCTACCCAATATACCCACGAGTGGAAAAATCGGGATTTCCGGCAGATTACGAACCTCTTTATCCGTGTGCGTTATGGCGGATTCGAGGCAACGGAGCAAATGCTGAAAGATATCCACACCTGTAAGATGAGTGTGGATAACTCTGTAAGTAACTTAAAATCAGCGAAAGGAGGTGATGATGAAAAGTAGTTATAAGTTTTTCCTGAGCATGATGGTGCTTTTTATCCTCATGTTCCTGCTTCAGATGCAACTGCCCAAGAAGTTTGTGTGGAATCCTACCTTCTATCATGCCGACTGCCAGCCTTTCGGCTGCTACGTGTTCGATAGCATCATGCGCCAAAGCTTGCCTCAAGGTTATCAGGTTACCGCCAAAACCTTCAGGCAGCTTGATGAGGAAAACAGAAACCGGAAGATAGCCGTGGTGGTGCTGGATAATTCCCTGAGACTGAAGAAGGTGGATGTAGGTCACCTCCGGAAGATAGCTCAGCGTGGCGGAAAAGTGATGGTTGCCTATCATTGGGGAGGTTCAGATGAACTGGATAGCAGTTTTCATGTCGATATGTCGAGCGGGGCGTTTTATCTGGATAATATCATGCGAAGGATGGCGAGTCAGCAGGATGTGTATGATACCCTTACCTGGTGTGGCAGTCCGTTGGCTTATCCCCAGCGGGAATATCGGTTGATAGACCAGCTGATAAGCGGCTCGATTTCTCTCGATTCAGCCAGCAAAGCCACGGTGCTGGCTTACAGTCTTCAGGCTAATCGCAAGTTTCCGTCAGCAGTTTCCTTGCCTTGCGGTAAGGGCGAGGTCATCTTTGTGGCCACTCCGTTGCTCTTTACCAATATGGGTGTGTTGGATGATGTTTCTTCGCAGTATGTCTTCCGAATCATGTCGCAGATGGCCGATTTGCCGGTTTACCGCACGGAAGCATATCTGGAATCGAAGGTGAAGCTCGAAGCAGAACAGTCGCCGCTCCGCGAGTTGCTGAAGCGCCCTCCTTTGCGGTGGGCGGTCTATCTCATGATGCTGGGCGTAGTGCTCTTCATGATATTCACAGCCCGCAGGCACCAGCGGGTTATCCCGATAATGGAAAAGCCGAAGAACAGGTCGCTGGAGTTTATCCAGCTCATCGGTACGCTCTATTATCAGCGTCACGATCATGCCGATCTGGTGCGGAAGAAATTCAGGTTCTTTGCCGAAGAGGTAAGAAGGAGTGCGGGCATTGATATCGGCGATGTGAACCAGGGAGATGCCGATTGCCGAGCCTTGGCAGAGATAACAGGCATGGATGTGGAAAAAATCAAGGAAACCATCCGTGAGATTCGACTGGTGATACATTCAGATTTGAATATCCCAGCCAGGCAAATGAGGAAACTCATCGACGAGATGAATCGCATACTTGAGAATATTCAGTAAAATATAATAGGTGAAATATCGGTACATGATAGTATGCGGATATTCGATACATGATAGTATGCGGATATTCAATACATGATAGTATGCGAATATTCAATATAATATAGTAATAAAAATGGAAGAACAAAGATTAGACTTAACTCTTTTCTCAGAAAAGATAGAACGCCTTCGACAGGAGATAGCGAAGGTGATAGTGGGGCAGGATGAAGCCATCGAACTGGTGCTTACTTCTATCCTTGCCAACGGACACGTGCTTATCGAAGGAGTGCCGGGAGTGGCAAAGACCCTTTTGGCCCGGTTGATAGCCCGATTGGTAGATGCCGGGTTCAGCCGGGTGCAGTTTACCCCCGACTTGATGCCTAGCGATTTGCTAGGTATCAACATCTTCAATGTCAAGACCCAGGAGTTTGAGTTCCATCAGGGCCCCGTCTTCTCCGACATTGTTCTGGTAGATGAAATCAACCGTGCACCCGCCAAGACGCAGGCGGCACTCTTCGAGGTGATGGAAGAGCGACAGGTGAGCATCGATGGCGTTACCCACAAGATGGGCGATTTCTATACCATTCTTGCCACCCAGAACCCCGTGGAGCAGGAAGGAACCTATCGCCTGCCCGAGGCTCAGCTCGACCGTTTCCTGATGAAAATAACGATGGGCTATCCTTCGCTGGATGATGAACTGGAGATTCTGAAGCGCCATCAGGAGCATAGCAATCTGGTGAAGCTTGCCGATATTCAGCCCGTTCTGAGCAAGGCAGAACTCCTGCAGTTGCGCAGCTATATAAATAAGGTGGTCATCGACGAGAGCCTGCTTCGCTATATAGCCCAGATAGTTCAGCAAACCCGCAGCACCCGTGCCGTTTATCTGGGAGCATCGCCCCGAGCTTCTGTGGCAATGCTCCAGGCTAGCAAGGCATACGCCCTGCTGCAAGGTCGCGATTTCGTAACGCCCGAAGATATCAAGCAGGTTACTCCATCCATTCTCCAGCACCGCCTGGTGCTCACCGCCGAGGCAGAGATGGAAGGATACACCGCCTATAAAGTGGCGCAGCGACTCATCGACAAAGTTGAAGTTCCGAAATAAATAAAGTGAAGAGTACATTGTTTCTTACCAGAAGATTTTATATCGTTTTAGCAGTCCTGGTCTTTATCACAGGTTTGGGCAGCTTTGTTCCCCCGATGTTCCTCATTGGGAGATGGCTGCTTGTTGCCCTGGGCGTTCTGCTCCTGCTGGAGGCTTTCCTGCTTTATCACGAGCGGGGCATTATGGCTAGGCGAACGATGGCAGATAGGTTTTCCAATGGTGATGACAACGAGGTGAACATCCGTGTGGAAAGTATTTATTCCTTTCCTGTTCTGCTTCATGTCATTGATGAGATTCCGCCCGTATTCCAGCGTCGTGATATCCACTTTCGTCTAAGGCTGGGCATGGGCGAGGGCAAGAATATCCGGTATTTTCTTCGTCCCACAGAGCGGGGTGAATATGATTTCGGCTTAATCCGCATCTTTGTCTCTTCGCCCATCTCGCTCTTGCAGCGCCGCTTCTCGCTGGGGCAGCCCCGTCAGGTGAAGGTATATCCTTCCTATCTGATGCTCACCCGATATGAGTTGCTTGCCATCAGCAATAATCTAACCGAACTCGGCATCAAGAAGATTCGCCGTGTGGGCAATCATACCGAGTTTGAACAGATCAGGGATTATGTGACGGGTGATGATTTCCGGCTCATCAACTGGAAGGCCACCGCCCGCACCTCCCGTCTGATGGTGAACGTGTATCAGGACGAGCGTTCGCAGCAGGTATTCAGCATCATCGACAAGGGTAGGGTGATGCAGCAGGCTTTCCGGGGGATGACTTATCTGGATTATGCCATCAACGCCTCGCTGGTGCTTTCGTATATGGCGATGCGCAAGGAAGACAAGGCGGGCATCGTAACCTTCAGCTCCCGTTTCGAGGATTTCGTGCCAGCCTCCCGATACGCCGGCCACATGCAGAACATCTTGGAGATTCTCTATCGCCAGCAGACCCGCTTTGCCGAATCCGACTATTCTGCCCTGGTAGATGGGGTAAACCTGCACGTCAGCAAGCGTTCGCTCCTGGTGCTCTATACGAGTTTTGACAATCGTGTCAGCATGGAGAGGCAGTTGCCTTATCTTCTTCAGCTCAACCGCCGCCACCGTCTTCTGGTGGTGTTCTTCGAGGATGATGAGGTGAAAGATTATCTTGCCACCCGTCCTGATAGCGATGAGGAATATTATCGTCATGTCATTGCCGAGCAGTTTGCCTACGAGCAGCGTCTCATCGTTTCCTCGCTCAAGCAGCGGGGCATCATGGCCTTGTTGACCACGCCCGAGAAGCTGTCGGTTGACGTACTTAACAAATATCTCGAGATCAAGGCTCGGGAATTGTTGTAAATAGTAAGAAGAATACTTCTTTATAGCAAGAAGAATACATTTTTCTTTAGCATAAGTAATAAAAAACGCAGGGAATGTTTGGAATTCTCATCAAAAAGTCTTACCTTTGTTCCCAATAAAAACGAATGCCTTATGAATAGACCAAACCTATTTGCACTTTTATGTGTGCTGATGCTGGCATGGCTGCCGGTTTCGGCTCTGGAGTTTCGTAATCCGGTGATGCCAGGTTATCATTCCGCCCCATCCGTGTGTCGGGCAGGGGATAAATGGGTTCATTTACAGAATTCCATTCCGGATAACTATCTTTGCAATGATACGATGGCTGTGGGGAAGAAGTATCTGATGCGTCTTTATCCTCATGGTTCCCTGACGGAGAATCAGCAGCCTACCTTTGCAGGACGTTTACAGGAAAGCACCAGCTTCATCCTGGAAACGGAGGTTGTTACGATAGGAAATGTGGAGGCGGGACTCTCGGTTTATCGTGTCAGCGACGGGCATTTCGACTTTTTTGTATCCAAGAAGCAGGTGGCTTTGCGCTGCAAGCTGAAAAGCATCGACTATGTGGTGAAGAGCGTGCCTCGCCTGCGCAAGGGTTCGGTGAAATTGCGCATCAGAAGCAATGGCGAGATGTATTACTTCGACTATTCGCTCGATGGAAAGCGATACCACGAGTTGGCTTCCATGAACTGCAGCCTGATGAGCACCGAGGTGGCAGGCGGATTTGCGGGCGTTACGCTGGGCGTGTTTGCCGAGGGAAAGCCAAGGAGCGGTCATGCCGACTTCGCCTACTTCCATTATGAAGAAAAATAAAATTAAAATAGATAATGATGTCAAAAGCAACAAAGGAAACAACAGAAACAACTCAGATTGCCGACAAGAAATATCTTGTCCCATTCATTCTCATCACGTCGCTCTTCTTCTTGTGGGGCTTCGCACGTGCCATCCTCGATGTGCTCAACAAGCATTTCCAGAATGCACTTCATATCAGCATTACGCACTCTTCGCTCATTCAGGTTACCACCTATCTGGGCTATTTCCTCATGGCGATACCGGCGGGTATATTTATAAATAGGTATGGCTATCGCCGTGGAGTGGTGTTCGGACTCCTGCTCTTTGGCTTGGGAGCCATCCTCTTCATCCCCGGAGCATCGATGGGCAGTTTCTATGCCTTCCTGCTTTGCCTCTTCATCATCGGTTGCGGACTGGTGTTCCTGGAGACGGCAGCCAATCCTTACGTAACGGAGTTGGGTGCCAAGGAAACGGCTACCAGCCGACTGAACCTCTCGCAGTCGTTCAATGGTTTGGGCAGCATCTTCGCCACTTTCTGCATCGGTCAGTTTCTCTTCAATGGCACCCAGGAAGGTGGCAACGTGGTGATTCCTTACGGCATTCTGGGCGTATTGGTATTGCTGATAGCCTTCGTGTTTTCTCGTGTGGAATTGCCTGAGATTCAGCATGCTCAGACCAAGGAAGATAAGGCGAAGGGCAGCAATATCAGCAAGCTTTTTGCCAATCATAAGATGTTCGTGTTCGGTCTCTTCGCCTTGCTGAGTTACGAGGTGGCTGAGATTTCCATCAATTCATACTTCATCAATTTCGTTACGGGCATGCAGTGGATGGACGACCGCACGGCTTCTCTCGTGCTCACCCTGGCGCTGGCATTCTTCATGGTGGGCAGATTCCTGGGCAGCTGGATTATGCGCCACATCAAGGCAAACACCATGCTCCTGATCTGTGCCGTGGGCAGCGTCTGTTCCATCGGTTTGGTTCTCTGCAATTTAGGCACGTTATCGCTGGTAGCCTTGGTAGCCAACTATCTTTTTGAGGCCATCATGTTCCCAACCATCTTCAGTCTCGCCCTTACGGGATTGGGCAATCTTACGAAGACGGCATCCTCCCTCCTGATGATGACTCCGATAGGCGGATGCGGCTTCCTGCTGATGGGTCTGATAGCCGATACCACGCATGTGGTGATGCCTTTCATCGTGCCTTTCATCGGTTTCTTGGTGGTATTGGCGTATGCGGCTAGAGAGTACAGAATTGCAAAGTGCGTTTAGCAAAAAGGGTTAAGAAAAGATGAGAAGTGTAAATATTAACTTTTTTAACTTGATTGTAACCCGAAAAGTTCCGCCAACATTTTGCTATCTCAAATGAAAAAGTTAAATTTGCACTCGGAAAAATAAAAAGGTAGGCGTTCCCCTTAGGGAGAATGACCTTCCGAAACAACGAGAATGTTTCATTAAAATATAAATTTTAAACAATTATGGCAGTAGATTACAAGAAAATCGGTCTTGTGAACACTAAGGACATGTTCGCAAGAGCTATCAAGGGCGGTTGGGCCGTTCCTGCTTTCAACTTCAATAACTTGGAGCAGCTTCAGGCTATCATCCAGGCTTCTTCAAACTTGAAGTCACCAGTTATCCTCCAGGTATCTAAGGGTGCTCGTAAGTATGCTAACCCTACATTGCTCCGCTACATGGCAGAGGGTGCTGTAGAGTACGCTAAGGAGTTGGGCTGCAACCATCCTGAGATCGTTCTTCACCTCGATCACGGTGATAGCTTCGAGACATGTAAGGATTGTGTTGACTTCGGTTTCTCTTCTGTAATGATCGATGGTTCTGCACTTCCATACGAGGAGAACATTGCATTGACAAAGAAGGTTGTTGATTACGCTCATCAGTTCGGTGTAACTGTAGAGGGTGAGCTCGGTGTCCTCGCTGGTGTTGAGGATGACGTAGTTGCTGAGGAGTCTCACTATACAAAGCCTGAGGAGGTTGTTGATTTCGCTACACGTACAGGTGTTGATTCATTGGCTATCTCTATCGGTACATCTCACGGTGCTTACAAGTTCAAGCCAGAGCAGTGCACACGTGACCCTAAGACAGGTCACCTCGTTCCTCCTCCATTGGCATTCGACGTATTGGCAGCAGTTGAGGAGCAGCTTCCTGGTTTCCCTATCGTTCTCCACGGTTCTTCTTCAGTTCCTCAGGAGTATGTTGATATCATCAACAAGTTCGGTGGCAAGTTGCCAGATGCAGTTGGTATCCCAGAGGAGCAGTTGACTAAGGCTTCTGAGAGCGCTGTTTGCAAGATCAACATCGACTCTGACTCTCGTCTTGCTTTCACAGCAGGTGTTCGTGAGACATTGGCTCTTCACCCAGAGTACTTCGACCCACGTCAGTACTGCGGTAAGGCTCGTGAGTATATGGTTGACCTCTATAGCCACAAGATCAAGGATGTTCTTCATTCTGACAACAAGTTGGCTAACCTCGACTAATCTTCGAGATTTTACAACAAAAGATATGAGCGGGAATCCGAAAGGGTTCCCGCTTTTTTGTTTCCCTGCTATTCCCTTTCCCCCTCCTTTCTCCCTTCTTTTCTCATTCTCTTATTTTTGTTGTCGCACACATTTCTGCGGCATGAAATTGTGTGCGTTGACACGAAATAGTTTACAATATTTAACTCAATAAGTTTGGCGTTTCTCTCTTTTTTTCTTAAATTTGCACTTGTGATATGATATAAATCACATTATATGTAAAGGAAACATATCCTGCATATCATTTAGTATAATTGTGAAAGGTGAACCAACTGAATGGTTGGTATTTGTTTTAACCAATGTCTTTGCTATCCCCCTTGCAGGGAAGCATGTGATATTCTTCATTGGTATATTAACAATTAGTAAATGATATAAATTATGAAAAAGGTTTTAATGATGGCGATAGCCACAATGATGATGGCTGTTGGAATGACAAGTTGCAGTGCATCTGGAGATGATTTTAGTGATAATTTAGCTGCTTCATCAGCTTCTTCTTCTGAGTTCTCTTTGCTCAGCTACAGCAAGTTGGTTGGAACTCCTATCAGCGGAGATGATACGCAGAGCGCAGAGATGACAGAGAAGTTGGTTTGCAAGGTTCTTGCAGGTGGAGAGTTGAAGTTGACTCACAAGAATGTGATTTTCGATGAGAACACTGACATCAAGTTTTCAACAGAGTTGGTTGGCAATAAGTTGATCGTTTCTGAGACAGGCAACTATGGTAAGTCTGGCAAGTATGGTTACTATACACTTGTTGCTACAGTTGGAAAAATAAAGGATGGTGACTATGTGGTTGTAGTGAAGAGAAACAATCACGTCCGCGAAGAATTCAAAATGACATACGATTCTTCAAAGGCAAAGTAAATGATAATTGGTAATTGATGTAAATGGTAATAGTTGCGATTAATCGATAAATAATAATAGATGGTTTACAGCGTCCAACGACACAGTCTAGTTTAAATTTAAAAAATGATTTCGCCTGATTTAAAGTCAGGCTTGATGCTTGATCTAATGCTTGGAGGAAACATACGCTATCAGTTCTTGGGCAGTACAGTCCTTTAGAACCACCAGATTCCCTTTATCCAGCAGGAATATCGTAGGCATGGCCCTGAGGCTATAGATGTGGCTGATAGGGTTGTCTGCGATGATTTTCAGCACCTTGATGTCGGCAGGGATGGTTTGCTGCTTGAGCCATGCAGACACCTTGTGACAGTTTTCGCAGTCGGGGTCGTAGAAGTAGAGGATTACCCTCTGGTCTCTGTAATCGCTCAACTGATGAGGCTTTCCGTTTTCGTCTTTGAAGTTGAAGTTGATGGCGATATCGCCAGGCAAGTTCTTGTTGGTAGTCTTGATTTTGAAGGCAAGACGTTCCTTTTCCGCCTCGTCGAAACAAGGTGAATTCTTCATTTCTTCCAGAAAGAGCAGGTAGACTCTGTCGTTGCGCAGGGGCGACTGAGGATTCTCGAAATAATGCTCTATCAGGCTCTCGAATCTTTCCTTGGCGGCAGCATTCTTGAAAGCCCTTTGGGTGAAGCCGGCGATGCCCTTTTGGGCGATGGCAGGATTGAATCTGCCCAGAATGTCGATGAAGTTGACGAAGCCCTGCTCTGTCACCTCCTCGCTTTTCAGCATCAGGGTGTCGGCAAAGTTGTAGTTGTCCCAGTAGTGCTCGCTCAGATAGCCGGCACGCTGCTCCACGCTGCGGAGTGTATCGGGAAGGGCAGGATAGGGAAACGACTGCTGAGGCTGGCTTTGTGTCTGCGCCTGTGCTTGTTCCTGTGCCTGTATGAGCATACAAGCCAGCAATATGAATAGAGAGAAGAGTCTTGCTTTCATTTCTGATTATTGATTACTGATTATTGATTACAGATTTCTGATTACTTTTTATTTTTTGATAAATTGCCAGGCTGCATCTTACGCCAGCTTACTATCGGGTGCAAAATTACAAATAATATTCGGGATGGCAAAGCGATTGGCATAAAAAAAGTCGCGGAACCATAGAAGGCGAGATCACCTCGGCAACTACAGCTCCAACGACCAGTCTAGTTATAATAAGTCTCCGCATGATATTTGCAATAGTAAATGATAATAATTCTTTCTACTTCTTATTAATGATATTATACGAGAACTTTTCAATCTAATTTATTTGTATGTAAAAGTATAATTCTGTGCATTGCCTTGGTTGGCATTGTCCATCTTCACGTAATAGCTGCCGCTTGTTCCGGCATTCGCCTGACGGACATTCTTCAGCTTCACGGTGTATGTTGTGCCGGCTTTATCAGCCTTGAATACATACCAGCTGTCCCAAGTCTTGCCAATTTCATTTGTAGAACTGTACTCTATGTCACAGTCCTCTGGAACTACATCGCCCGATGCAAACTTCACGGTTACTGGAAGCAACTCCTTCGGGTAGTTGGCGGGAACGGTAAACTTAAACTCTGCCTCGGTATTTGCATTTGTTCCGATTTGGGCAGGAGCGTTTACCTGATACTGCACCTCGTTGATGCTGTAGAGATGGATATTGATGCTCAATCCATGCTTTTTGGTATCGTAGAGGTGGATGGTTCCTTCTCGCCAGTTATCATCTATGATTCCTAGGTTGTATGTGATGGTACCAGTACCCGTTTGGGTGTTACTATCGTATGAATAGCTTGCAACCACAGGCTGGGCATCTTCTGCGTATGCCAGGTTTTCAGTCCATATTGCCTTGAAATCAGATGCCTTGCTGGCAGCGTCATTACCTTTGTAGGTAAAGTTGATTGTCTGCTGTGTTCCTTCGCCCGAATGCACAAACTGATAGGTTCCCTTTTCTATTTTCAGCTCGTCATCGCCATTAGAAACCCCTGGCACGATTTGCTGTATGGTAATCCAAGGGTTGTTGACAGGAGCACTTTTCAATGCCTCCTGAAGGTTGCCATATCCCCAGTAGTCATCCAGCTTGTCTATGATGATTTTATATTCATAGTTTCGCTTGATATGGTATGGCTTGTTGCTTGCATCCTGCAAGTATATCAGATAATACTTTCCGTTGTGCAACATCAGAACTTTTGACGGTTCTGATGGCAGGTTGGTATCTTCGTATACGCCTGTAGGGTTATACATCTGGGTGGCATCACCTGCCAATCTGCTTCCGTCCAGAGGGGGAGTTACATAATCTACGTTCCATACCCATTCTGAGTTGCCTGTTGTTGGTGTAAATGCCAGATTGTTTCTGTCGAATGGTGCCAGGGTTCCGTATGCTACTCCGTTTATCACTGTCAGCTTGAAGTCATTCTCCAGCGTCCTGTCTTCCTTCTTGGCATTTTCAATGGCATCTTTGCTCCATTCGGCAGAAATCTTCGCTCTGTCTCTGATGAGGTGTATGATGTAATCATCCTTCAGATTGTCTTTTCTCAGATATTTTTTCAGTTCTTCCGGATCTTTTTTGTTGATGTATCCCCAATAGCGGGTCTGCACATGCTGTGATTCTGTATGGTGAGTCTGAAAGGTGGTCATCAGGAGGTTCTCATGCATGCCTGCCCATTTCCACTGATCTCTTTCATTGATGGTCTGGTAAACATCGTCGGTATTGGCTACCAGATGGATGTGGGAGGTGTTGTTTGGAATCATTGCAGAAAACTCTTTAGGGGTGGTACTGCCGTCGAGGTTGATGTTTCCGCCGCATATTCCTGTTCCAGGCTCGTGATCTAATTTGTTGCCTTTGTTGTTTCCATACTCGTCAACTTCGTAATAGTCTCCCTCGGCACTTCTTTTGTATCCGAGAACTGGAGTAAAATCCTGTATTTTGCCGAATCCCACAAACTGTCCCTTGTTGTCGAAGCAGAACAGCTTCATGGCTTCTTTGTTTCGGATACCTTCATTGAGGAAAACGGTGCTTCGGGTAGTGTTCTCTTCGAAACTGGGAATGGCTATTCTGAAACTGGCTTTATAGTAACCTTCTTCTGTTTCACTGGTCGTAGAAGGTTCTGGGTCAACCATAGAATCGGAACAGGCTGTCAACATGGTTGTTAACAGCACTGCTATGATTCCGATATATAATTTTATTTCTTTCATGTTACTAACCTTCTTTATTGTTGATTTTCAATATCTTCAATTTCATCCAGAGTCAAATCGTGGACACAGCGCACGTAGGTGCCATCTTGCTGCTTGTAGCTGTTGTAATCAGACTGCTTTCCGTCTAATGTCCAATAGTACGCACCCTTCAGCACTTGTTGTCCCACCGCCTTGTCATCTTTAGCCAACTCGTATATTCTCTTCACTTCTTCTCTGGTAGGAAGTCGCCAACCATTAAGTTGAAGCGTCTTGTTGTTCTGGGTTGTTGCACTTTCGCTATACTTACTGCAGTAGTCTATAGCATCTTGATAACTGCCTACCTGATTGCTATTACTCTTTTGGGTTGAAGCAATGATAAACGCAGGTGAAACCGTATTGTCTGTGGATTTATGATATTCATTAACCACCGGCTTGGCTACGACATAGTCATTTGCCTTCTTGTTGTTGGCAAATTGTACGGTATAAAGACGATTGTCATATTGCCATTCAGCATCAGTGGTTCCGCTGCTTTTTAAATTCATCGAATAGATGGCAGGATACTTTCTGAAAAAGACTTCCTGTTCCTTATCTGAATCAGGGACATAAACCTTAAACGAGCCATATACGATAGTGTTGTTTATAGGTCGTCCTGCATGAAGGTCTATCCAGCCTCTCTTGTTGTCAGTATAGCTACCGTCATATCCTACCAGGATTTGTCCGCAGTCATATCCGTTTTCTTTACCATATCTGTCGTAATAGTATGCTTTGGCATCCTTGATTTGGCAAGTCTCTGAAGCAAACCATTGGATGGTTTTATCTGCCTGGTTGTCATCCTCTACTCCCTTTATATCCAGCTTCGTAGGATATACCACCAGATAGCTTGCCTTATCAGCATCTACTTTAGTATCTTCTCCCGTAGTCCATTTGGTGATAGCCCATTTCAGGTAGCCCAATTCTTCATTGTAATCAATGTTTATACTATCCTTGAGACGCTTGATGTCTACATTTACCGTATAGATGTAGTTGCGTTCCAGCTTCATTTCTCCCTTTGGGTCACGAACGGGGATGGTCAGCTCTTTTTCCCTTGTATCATTCTTGTTATCTTTGCTTTCGAAAGCAACCTTTACGGCAATTTTCGGAGCATCCTCCTGGCTGGTCCAGGTGGTGGAATAACTGTATGTAATTACAGAACACTTGTTGGCTTCTATCTTATCCACCGTGTTATCTGCGTTGTTGCTCACGATTTTTGGCTTAGCCGTCTGGCCTGCAAATACAGAAGTATTGGTGTTGTAGTTGAGAAACTTCCACTTTACGTTTGTGATATTGTAGCCGTTTACTGATGAAGAGAGATTCAGCTTAATCTTGGCAGCCGCTCTCACCAGTTCTACGGGAATATCCTGTATAGGGTCTTTGCTGATGATATACTGCCCCTTGGCACTCATCAGAAACTTCTTGTCTTTTGCCTGAGGATAGGGAAGCCAGATGTCGTTGTCCTGCTGGGTGGCTGCCTGCAACTCTTCAAGAGTCTTCTTGCTGAGATCGGCTTGGGCATTGGCTACGGCATAGTAGTTGTAGGAATGATCTTCCTGCAGGTTGAGATCGACCTTCCAGTTGTTCTTGCCCAATACTTCTGCCTGATTTTCTGCAGGACTTGAACTCTGGTGATTGACACAGCACTCGCCGAATTCCGGCTCGAACATCTTGAAGTCAAGCTTTGACAAGGTCTTCTCATGAAGAGCGTCCTCATCATTTGCTCTTGACTTCTGCAGGTCGTTGACCATAGGAATCATGTTCAGCTGTTGTGCAGACGAGTTGTTTCCCAGCTCGTCTTCAGCCGAACATCCAGCTATGAGCAAACCTGCCGTCAGGGTCAAGATGCCTTTCGTGAATCTTATGTCTTTATATAACTTCTTCATGATGAATATTGTTTTCTTATGTCTTTATAATACTTGTTCGAAGTGAATGTCTTTGCCCGCATCCTCTCCGGTGGTACATCCCTTCAGTTTGAAACCAGGATTGAGAACAAACCTTTCGTTTGGATTCTTGGTCAGGAACACATGTGCTCTTACGTTGTGTGGCTGAGCCATATCCAGTCGGTTCTTGGGCACTACATAGAAGTAGAGGGTTTTCTTTGCTCCTTCCTTGTTGATGATGTAGCTTTCTATCTTGTAGCTGTCGGCCGACTGTCCATCTTTGTAACTTCCATCCGCATTACATTCTACGAATCCGAACAATGGGTTGTCTGTCTGGAGAATCCATGGTGCTCCTTTGGTGTCGATGTCCTTCAGTGTAATCATCGGACCGCGTTGTGGCTGACCATAATATACCTTGTAGCCCCAGTCTGTCTTGTCGGCATCAGGAAATATCACTTCTGTTGATGCATCGATGTAATCATACGTTCCACCATCTTGCCATTCTTTAATGGTTGGAGTAACGGTGAGCATGCCCATCTGTCCGTTGAGGAAGTAACCGTAAACTACCAGCTCGCGGTTGCGGATGGCTTTACCGTCTGTTGTGATACTGAAGTCAACGCTTTTTTCTTCCGTGCCTAAAGAATAATGAATCTTTCCTTTGATTGCCTTGGTGGTTTCACGGAGATAGCACAGGTTGTGGGAAGCAATTCCTGCTGTCTTAAAGGCATCCAGATAATCCTGTGCAGTTTGAGTTTCGTTCTTCTTGAACTTCTCTGGATCTTCTACTTCCTTGATGTTATCAGTCTCAACACCATTCAGTTTCAAAACAGTTGATACATAGCCGGTACGGTTTACATCGTATTTGTTGCTGGTAACAACCTGGTTGTCATCATTTTCTTTGTATTCAGTCTCATCAGGGAAGAGGTAGCTGGCGGTAGGAATGGTGTTTCTTCCACCTCGATACTGGTAACCTTTACATTTTCTATGCCCGTTTTTCGGGCAAAGTAGAAGTGGAGCTTGGAAACAGCGCGAGCCAGAGGAATCTTGATGCCTTTGGTCTTTGCCTCTGCTTCGGTTGTTCCAACATGATTCTCTACAGAAATGTTGGTGATGGCACGAGAGATAGGAAGACCTGTTTCAGGAACTTCTGTGTTCTGTGGATTGCCATTTTTCTGAATGCCAAAAGTAGAGTCAAAGCAGATATTCTGCAACTCCTTGCGGGTGATGCTGCTGAAATCCTTACCGTTCAACTTGCTTCCTATATTGGTACTTTCGGAATTTGCGAGGATGTAGAGGTCGATTTTTTCCACCTCTTTACCTGCTATCTTTCTTAAGAAACGTAGCTGCAAATTGTAGCTGCCATTAATATCTTTCAATGCTTCTTCCTTATATGCGATAGGATTGGCATCTTCGTTTGTGCCAGATTGAAACACCCACACCTTGATGCTGTGAATGTCGCTCTCTGAGTTGGGGTCAGCTTTGCTCTCATTATCTGCGAGCACACCTTCCGTACGGCTTTCTCCAGCTCGGGTGCTGTTAGCCGAATTGCTAGAGAAGCTGAGGCTGATATATGCGTCATGATTCTCAGCGGTCTCTATGTCTTGGTTCTCTGAACAAGATGCCATGGCGCCTACCATGAGCAAGGCAGCTAGTGCCGTAAGTGTCTGGCGCATCATCTTGGTCAAAGTAGTTTTATAGCTAGTCATCTTTTTCTTTCTTTTACTTATACTTGTTGTTGCTTTGGTGGAGTAGTATGGGTAGTACTACTTCTTTTCTGAACCTCCCAGGTCGGCGTCCTGCAAGTTCATCACCCAGCCGTTCACCTTTATCTTGGCGTTGAGGCTGTAGTGGTCGCTGGTGTTGTCGCTTGGCACGTAGAAGGTGAGCACATAGTGGTCTTGGCGGTCGAGGTATTCCTGCGAATCCCAATCCTTTTCGGCACGTTCGCCGCAGAGGGCGAGGAACCATGGCAGGGAGTGGTCGAAGATGACCTTGTTGTTGCGCTTGTCGGTGATGACGATGCGCTTGTCGTCATATTCGCTTCCGCTGCGGGTGGAAACCTGGTCGTCGTTGCGCTCGAACATTCGGGATGATGACAGGTCGTAAACCAGTGCCTTGTCTATCTTTTCGCCTTCCACCTCGGTTTCGCCGCTCTTGTTGGTTACTATCTTCTCGCTGAAGGGTACGTAGGTGATGGCTTTGTTCATCACCTTGTCGCCCTTATAGTCGAGCAGGGCAGCAGACCCCTTGATTCTTACGTCGAAGTTGTCGGGGGTAAAACCAGGCTGGTCGTTTTCGTATGGCAGCATCACGATGCGATAGGTTTTGGTACATTTCATCAGACTCAATTCTGATGCCACGTCCTTGCCTTCGTAGTTGAGGGATGTCTGTGCGGTATAGAGTGCAGAGAACTTTCTGTTGTTCTCGTAGTTCTCGCCTTCGTTCTTTCCCATCACCTCCTGCAGGTCGTCGATGGTTGATACGCCTGGGGTAAGCTGGGTGAAGGTGAATTCCATCTCGTCATCCTCGCCGTCAGCACGGGCAGAGATGTTCTGCTTGTCACGGGCCAGGCAGACGAAGGTGTACTTGCCTTCGTTGAGGTCGGTGATTTCCATTCTATGCCCGTTTTCAAACTTATCAGCCGACTCCACATAGGTATCGAAATACTTTCCGTTCTTGTCGAACACATATACGTTGATGTTTTTTACCTCAGCCGAGAAAGCGTCTGCTTCCTTCACGTTGTAGGTATAGTCAAAACCGAGCGATATTTTGGGTGTAGGACAGCCCATCAGGTCGTCTTTCATGCAGGATGAAAGCGAGGTGAGTGCGATGGCTGAGATACAGACCGCTTTGCAACAGTTATGGGTGAAGAAATGTGCCATATTGTTATTAATATTATTCTTTTACTTATACTTATACCTTATTATATAGAGTGCCAGACTTGTGATGTTGGGTGACATCTGATGGTCTTGGCATCATCATTTTCTGCTAGAAGTGGTGCCTGGTGAAGAATCTTTCTTCCTGTAAGCACGGTGTGAATCCCGTCATTTTGTTGACGGCATGGGGTGGGGTGATGTTGTTTTTAGGTAATCTCTCGGAGGAACTGAGTCCTCCGAGAGATTGGAGTTATTTTATTTCAAGCGATATGATAATTCCTGATTCCAGGAATTCTGTGTTGTTATGAAATCGTATTGGAATCCGGAATGGGATTACTGCAAATTAACATCCTGGTTGTTGAGAACCCAAGGGTTAACAGTAACAGTAACGTTGAGATAGTAGAATTCATTCTCTGTTGTCTTACCATTAGGAACCTGAGCACCTACATTGAAGATATTGTTAACTTTGAGACGATAGATGCTGTTACGCTGGATAATGCCGGCGATGTGCTTATCCTTGATAACCTGCTTGTAGTATGTCTTACCTCCCTTGAACACCTCAATGTTGTATTTCTGGCGGAAGGCAGCCAATTCTGTTTCGTTATCGATGACGCTCTTCAATTCATTCTTCATCTTATCAGCATCCATGCCTTCGCCGAAAAGGTTTGCAACATCTGCATAATCTTTGTAGATCTGAGCGAAAGAGGTGTAGATTACGTTGTTGTAACGATAGAATGTACCTGCATTGGTAGCATCATCCTTGAAATCAGCATCACTGTAGTCTTTCAAAGTAACCTTGTACTCAAAGTACATAGATGTTGGATTTTCTGTTGAATTGTTCTCGAATACGTAGTTTACATCAGTTGCTGTAGTAGTGAAACCGCCATTCTTGTAATCGTAATCTCCACCGAAAGCAGCTTTTGGCTGGTAGTAGCTGAAGCCTTCTTTGTTACTAGGAATGACAAGTGCAGAAGAATTCCAAGTCTGCATTACGTAAGACTTGTTTGCCAAGTTAGAAATAGCATAGTTTGTCAACTCAAACGAAGCTACCTTTTCTCTAGCATCCTTCAAAGCTACCTTCAAAGCCTCTGAAGCACCAGCTGGATCGTCTGTACTAATTGCAGATGTGCTACTTGGAGCATCGATACGAGCTACTACACGCTCAACCTTGATAGCTGCATCTTTTTGTGTAGTATTTCCATCTGCTGATGTATAAGTTACCTTTGCAGGGTTCTGCTTGTTGTTGTTAGCCTTGATGAATTCTACAGAATAACCATTTCCATTCACATCTGCATCGTTCTGGTTGAACATAGCAAAGTTGTTGGCGTCTGCAAATGGAGATGCAAAGCTCTTTGTAGCAGTGAAGAAGTTGTTGCTAGTAGCAGCAAAGTTCATACCACCTGCTGGCTTGTTGCTACCAGCCAGGAAATATACACGGTATGTCTGACCTGCTTCAACATTCTCAACCTTGATCTCGAAAGTCTTGTTACCGTCCTGCTGTGTTATAGTACCATTTTCTCCATTAACGGCTCCAGACCAATTCAGGTCCTTCAGATTCTCAGAGAAAACAATCTTATTATCCTTATCTACCAAGTAGAATGTACCAGTCTTGATAGCTGCCTCAACAGCTGTGGCATTCTCTGTAGGATCAATAACTGCTGTTCTGGTACCATCTGCCTTTGGTGTCTGTACGTTCAAAGTCATGTAGAAACCATCTACCTTCTCCTGACCTGCGTTGTCACCAGCCAAATCATCATTACTGCTGCAGCTAGTGAAAGACAAAGCTGCGGCTGAAACCAAGCTCATTACGAGCAAATTCATTTTTTTCATAATCTTGTTACTTATTACTTTAGTTAAAACTATATTTATTAATACTTTCTTTTCTTATTCTTTTCTTTATTTCGTTCCTTCTATTCTAGAACCTTGTTTACCTTGTCCAGGTTTTCCTGGGCTTTCTTCAAGCCACCCTTTACAGCCTTCTCGAAATATTCCTTGGCAGCCTGGTAATCCTCTTTCTGGACTGCAAGACAACCGCGGGCGTTGTTGGCTTCTGGGGTATCGCCCACCTTCTTCAGATATTTCTCTGCACTCACCTTGTCACCACGCTCAATGGCGATGTAGGCAGCGTTGAGGTTGGCAAGCTTGTCTTCTGGGAACAGCTTTACGGCAGTCTCGAATACATTGTTGTATTCATCGCTGCCCTTAGGCAAACTGTTGGCTACCATGTACATCTCCTGAAGAGAAAGCTTCTGCGGACGGGTCTTGATAACCTTCTTAGCCTCTTCCAGGTTGAATGCCTTCACGTCATATTCTATGGTGTAGTCGGTGCGGCGCAAGCCTGGCCAAACGTTCTGCAACAGGAAGCGGTGAGCTTCCGGAGCCTTTCTCTTCAAAGCCTTCTCCTTTGCATCAGGCTGCAAACTGCTGTTGATGATGCCGAGGGCGATGTCCTTTTGAGGAATATCGTTGTGTGCGATGTATTCTGCCGTTCCTTCCCAGTCCTCTGCGGTAGCTGCCACCTTGATCAGCTTCTGGTCGATAGGATAAACCGACGTGAGATAATCTTTCAGCGCCTGCGTTCTGTTGCGTGAAAGCTTGTCGTTGTTGGCATATCCACCATCAGGAGAAGCATAACCGTGCAGGGTAATCTGGGTGATGGTAACATCCGAATCGTTCTTCACCAGCTCCAGGGTTTCAATCATCTTAGCCAGTTCCTTGGCGTTGTTGCCCAGGTTTACCACGATGTCCCACTTGTTCACCCTGAAGTTGAGTCGTGCCGAACCGTTTTCCTGTCTTATCTTCACGGCTTCCGCCTTAGGCTGCTGGTAAGCGTAGAAGAGTTTCTGAGGCGTGCTGAGGATATCGCCAGCCGGAAGCAGACCTTCTGCCAGGATTACCTGGTTGCATCCGCAGGTATCGTTGCCGATAACCAGTTGCGAGTTGCTCATCCAATCCTGAAACGGAGTGGTATATATATAATGTAGGGTCTGTTTTTTCTTGTTCTGTCGCTGCTCCACGATGAGCGGGTTCTTGGAGGCAGTGGCATTGTTGCGCTGATAATAGATGTATCTCTTGCGTCCCATCACCTCAACAGCTGGCAGTTTCAGGGTGTCCTCATCGTTCACAATCATGGGGGTATAGATGAGTCCACGGTTGCTGCCCAGGATGATGTCGTCGAGCTTGAAGTCCATCTTCACGTTCACGTCGTCTCCATCTCTCTTCACTTCTTTCTTCGAAATCTTCAGCTTTCCGGCTGTCTCTTTCTTCTCTTTCTCTTTCTCAGTCTTCTCTTTCTTCTCAACTTTCTCTTTCTTTTCTTTTTTCTCTGCTGAGGCTATAGGCTTGCTTTCTGCTGAGGCTGTGAGCGATAACAGCAGGAGGGCAGCGCCCAGGGTACTATAGAAGTTATATTTTGTATTCATGAATTTTTTCCTTTCCAAATGAATGATCAAATGAATAATGATGTATAAATATACAATTTAAATAGGTATGTCCGTATGGGGGCGATTAGAACACATAGACGAGGTTGAGTGCTGCCTTGGTTGGTCCCACATAGTGGTGACTCTTGTCGTCTTCCAGTTTTTCGCCGCATTCCGCACATTCAAACTTGTCTGAACGGCTGTAGGTGTAGCCCAGTCCCAGTTCAGCCTCGAAGTTCCAGTGTTTGGAAAGGGCCCAGGCATATCCGTATGCCACACCCGCTCCCACGAACCATCCTTCGTAGCGATAATCTTTCAGTTTGGAAAAGTCTGTTCCTAATAACTTGAAATCAGCATTCACGTTACCGATGTTGTAGGATCCTGCAATAGCATGGAATCCCACAAAATGTCCCATCATCTTGTTGCAGAACCAGTATCTTGCTTCTGGCTGCACAAGCCAATGTTGCCATTTCCTGTTATTAGAAAATGTCCAAGGATTGTAGTTGCCTGCTACATCCAAGGTCCACTTGGGGGTGAGTGCGAACTCTGCTCCCAAGTTTATGGTGCTGGTCGCATCATAAAGAAGGTTGGTTTTCACCGCAACCTTTTGGGCTGAAGCATCGAGTGCTAAAAAGCACAGTCCGATTATCAGTGCCATTTTAATCCTTTTCATCATCTTTTTCTTATACTTTATATACTTAATACAATATCTTTTTATCTTCCGGTTTACAACTAATACATAAGAAATCTAATATTTCCCTTCCTGTTAATCTACTTTGTCTTTACTTTCAATTTACTTTTCAGTTAGGAATCTTACATTCTCGTATTAAAAACCTTGCAGCTGAGTTCCTGACTCAGCGCATCATCTTTTTTCGGCTGCAAAATTATAAAGAAAAGCAATACCATGCAAGTTTTTTAGCACTGAAAAATACTGAAAAGTGCCTTTTTTAATTAAAAACAACACTGAAAACTACTTAAAGTTGTTAATTCCGGCATTTTTTCATCATCTTCTCATCACTATTTCTAATTATTTTTGTAAATTTGCAGCCGTTATCAGTTAGATGGAAATTCAAGCATTTTGCTGTTGAAAAGTCTGCTGATGATAAGAAGATATAAGCTAAAAGATAGAATTTATAAGTAAACAATGGAACCAAAACTTAATTTAATGAAGGCAATTTTAGGCTTGGAACATTACTTTTGCCCCAAGTATTGTGGTATCGTAGACCGCAGAAGAGTGATAGGCTATCTACTTTTCTCGGTTTCCGAGGTACTTATTATTTTGTACCATTTTATCCTTATCCTCCGATTAGGAGAACCTCATGGGGTGGTGGCTGATGTGGTGAATGCCGTTTTGTTTGCCAGTCTGCAGCTGGCAATCTGGACCAAGAAACTTACTTTTACCAAGGGTCTCACCTTTTTATATATATTGGCTTTTGCCAAATTGGCTGCCAACTGTATACTTTCCTCTGTGTTTGGCGCGTTGCCCGACGAGTTGAGTAGCATCAGCAATGTGTTTCTGGTGTTCCTGCTGGTGTTGATGGCGTTGACGCAACTGATGTATAAGACCGCATTGGCTCTTATTGCCGGCTTGGTTCCGATGGTTGTCTTCTATTTCATAGAGCATCCTGCTGTTTCATCCTTCTTTGGGATGAAGGCATTCTTTGTGGGTTTTATGATGATTATCTATGTGTATATCTATAATACGAACTATGTTCTGAAGGGGCTTCGCCAGCCTCAGAAGGTTACCCACGTAGAGAGAAAGGCGCTGGATATGCTTGCCAAATTGAAGGAAAAGGATAATGATAATGCCGGAAATCTGATGGAAAGGCTGGATCCGGAATTGCGCCAGAACATTATCAATAATGCTTCGGAACATCTGAAAAGGGAGGAACTGAATAATCTGATGTGGAATGAACTGTGTGCTGATTTGACCAATAGTGAAATACAAATCTGCAAGCTGGTATTGCAGGATAAGAGCTTGAAGGAAATCTGCATTCTGCTTGATAAGACCGAATCCAACATCACAAGTCAGCGCAGCCATATCCGAAAGAAACTGAATATGGATCGTAAGGATGATTTAAAGCGCACCCTGGAATTGCGATTTGCGGAAATCAGAAAGAAAAAACTTAATACTAGTTTATAGTTAAAAGTTTATAGTTTATAGCAGAATGTTGAAAACTTGCATAATTATGCGTTTCCCAGTCTGGCTATAAACTATCAACTATAAACTATAAACTAAATATCAGTCTTCCATTCTCAGGAATGCTTTAGGAAGATACTGTATCAGATCGCTGGCGATGAGGCTCTCTTTGCCGATATCCTTGATGGCTAGGTCGCCTGCCAGTCCGTGCAGGTGCATGCCTATTCGGCAGGCGTCTGCCTGGTTATAGCCGCGTGAAAGAAGCGAGGTGATGATACCCGTCAATACATCGCCGCTGCCGGCTGTGGCCATGCCGCTGTTGCCGGTAGAGCAGAACTCCACCTTTCCGTTAGGATGGCAAAGGGCTGAGTAATGACCCTTTAATATAATGTAGCCTTGCAGGCGCTCTGCCAGTTCGATGGCCTTGTCAAGGCGCTCCATGCAGTTGCTGCTGGTGTTGCCAGCCAGTCTGTCCAGTTCTCTTGGATGAGGAGTGAAGATGATGTCCTTAGGCAACTGCTGCATCCAGGCACGATGGCTCGCCAGGATGTTCAGCGCATCGGCATCTACCACGGTAGGACAGGTGGATCTTCTCAGCTGGGCTATCAGGGCGATGGCGGTGGATTCGTTGGTGCCCAAGCCTGGACCTATGCCCATGGCGCTATAGTAGTCGGTGTCCACCGGTTCGCTGAAGATGGTTTCCTCAGAATCCATCTGGAGCACCGCTTCCGGCACGCTTATCTGCATAATCTCGTAGTTGCGCTTCGGCGTATGGGTAATCACCTTTCCCGTTCCCGCTCTCAGACACGCCTTGGTAGCCAGCACGGACGCACCGCTCATGCCGTAGCTTCCGGCTATAATCAAAGCCGTGCCCATAGTGCCCTTGTGGGCAAAGTCGCCACGGGGCTTCATCAGCAGGCGGATGTCGTTCTCTTCCAGGATGCTGAATTTGCTTTCCGTCTTCTGGATGAATTCCGGTGAGAGTCGGATATCCAATACCTTCAGTCTTCCCAGGTATATCTGGTTGTCTGCCAGCATCATCGCCAGCTTCTTCTGCTGCAAGGTCAGCGTCAGGTCGGCACGGATGATGTTGGCTGAAATGTTGTAGGTGTTGTCTTCCGCCATCAGACCCGATGGCAGGTCGATGCTCACCACCTTGGCGGCACTTTGGTTGATGTATTTTACCAGGGACGCAAAACCGCCTGCCAGCGGCTTGTTCAAACCGCTGCCAAAGAGTCCGTCTACTACGAGCATGCCGGCTTCCAGCTGCGGAGGGTCGAAGTTGACGGTGACCTCAGTAAACTGCTTGGCGCGTTTGCTCTCGATGAGTCGCTTCTTGTTGCTGGCACAGTCGGCAGAGAGCTTGTTGTGGATGTTAAACAAGAAAACGTTAACCTGATAACCATCTTCTCCCAACATTCTTGCCACGGCAAGCGCATCGCCTCCGTTGTTGCCTGGTCCTGCGAAAACGACCACCGGAGTACGGTTAGACCATTCCTCCTCGATGGCACGTGTCAGCGCCTTAGCGGCACGTTCCATGAGGTTGAGCGAAGTGATTGGTTCATGCTCAATGGTGTATTTATCCAACTCATGTATCTGAGTACTAGTGAAAATCTTCATGTCTTTGTCCGATTATCTGATTATTTTCATGCAAAAGTACTAAAAAAAGTCGATGAAAGCATGAAGTTTCACGATTTTTTCGTAATTTTGCAGAAAATATTATATAATATGACTATGAGCATAGTAAAAATTAAGGATAAGACCTTCAAAACCTCCATTCCAGAGGCCGAAATACTCAAGAAGGTTCAGGTCGTAGCAGACCGTCTGAACAAGGACTATGAAGGCAAGACCCCCGTGTTCTTGGCAGTATTGAACGGCGCATTTATCTTCGCAGCCGACTTGATGCGAATGATTACCGTGCCAAGCGAGATTTCATTCGTGAAGT
>OGEE01000522.1_pt1 | contig 27193 bp, 20 predicted proteins | sample 1570571 | NCBI WGS metagenome assembly OGEE01 (sample SAMEA2582169, study PRJEB24529) | metagenome | biome: Human gut stool | place: China | collected 2011
TTACAGTTGTTCCGATAGATTTAGAACTTGTTGATGTAAATTATCTTGATGCTGTTGATATTGAGCGGCTCAATAAGTATCAGGAAAGAGTATATAAGACGCTTGAACCGTATTTTGAAGGTGAAGAAAAGGATATGTTAAGAGAGGCAACCAGACCAATAGGAGGTTGAGATGGAGTTAAAGGAATTTTCGCATAAGGGCGAAGCAATTGAAAATGAGATTAAGAAGGAGTTCCAGTTCATGGGACGGACAATTAAGAAACGCCGCGTAGGACTGGTTATCGCTGCAGCCGGAGTTATAGCGGTAATAGCAGTTGCACTTTTTATCCGTTCACAGCAGTTTGATGTGTGGGATTATATAACTATAAGCTATGAGGGCGCTAACGGATATGCAAAACCAGTGTTTACTCTTAATAAGGACAGCCTGTATAAAGAACTTATGGGTAAAAGTACCGATTCGGATAAAGCATACAATGTTAAAATGCTGATTGCTTCTATAGATATATCAACAGAGGCAGAGGATGTATCTAATGGTGATAAGTACAAGGTACGTCTTGAGATTGATAAAAAGTATGAGGATGCTGCAGGTGTTAATATGGGAAGCGGCAATAAAAAGATAAAAGCTGCGGGAATCCAGAAAGGGACTGCAATTAAATTGTTTGATAAAGTTGATGTGTTGTTTGCAGGAATCAGTCCGGAAGCGTCAGTAAGCATAACTAATAACTGGGATGATGAATATCTCTCCGGGCTGACATTTACGGCAGATAAAGACAGCGGTATCAGTTTTGGAGAATCGGTAAAGGTTACATGTACGGCTTCCTATGAGGATATAGCAAGACATGGATTCCTTGCTGATAATGTGGAACAGTCATATAATGCGGACAGGCTTCCTGGCTTTACAACGGATGTATCACAGATTGATAAGAAAATAGTGGAACAGGTGAAAAAAGAGGTTCTGGAAACAGTTGCTTCTGAAACATCTTCTAATACTTTCCATATGCTTTATAAAGCAACAAAGGATGCATCATTTCTTTATCATGTGAATAATGAAACATGTACAGACAGCAAGGTGACGGGTGTTTATTTCCTTTCAGGAAACGGAAAACAGACGGATGTTAATAATTATATATATGTATTTGCATCAGCAGTTATATCAGATTCAGAAGACAGCAGAACGGTATATTTTGCTTTTTCATACAGTAATACTTATATTAATGTGGATGGAACATTTGACATGAACCATGATAACGAGAATAAAAGATATGTATGCAGTGACAATTACGAAAAGCTGTATGAGGAATGTGTCGGAAGTAAAAGTAACAGTTATTCGATTAATGAGATAAAATAAAAATACTATTTTGTAAATATCTGTTTATGTGATATAATTTAGTAAAATTGGTCAAAGCAGGGGGAGTTGACCTGCGGAAAGAGGTTGAAGGGTGAATTATAGAAAGAAAATACGTTTGGGAGACGTACTTGTAAAAAAAGGCATAATTGATGAGAATCAGTTACAGACTGCACTTTCAAGACAGAGAGAGCAGGGCAAGATGCTTGGTGAAATGGTTATTGCACTTGGATATGCAACACAGAGGGATATTAATGAAGCACTTTGCGACAGTCTTGGAATAGATTTTGTTGATATGAGAGAAACAGATGTCAGCGAAGATGTACTTTCTATGCTTGATGAAAATATTATGAGAAAGTATACGCTTGTTCCTCTTGGCGATGCACCTGATAATCCAGGAGCAATAAGAGTTGCTATGGCTGATCCTACTAATATTCTTGCCATGGATGATATTAATATTGTTACAGGCAAGCAGGTAGTTCCTGTTCTTGCTAATGCGTCTGATATTAATGCTTTCTTTGATAAAGCATTTGGACAGAAGCAGGCACAGAGTATTGTTGACCTTTATAAGAAGGAACAGGGGGACGTATTCAAGGAAGAGACCAAGGAAGATAAGGCAAGAAGAGAAGAAATTGAGAATGCGCCTATTGTTCAGCTTATTAACAGTGTTATAGAGCAGGCGGTAAGACAGAGAGCTTCCGATATACATATAGAGCCAATGGAGAAGAGCATCCGTGTAAGGTACAGAATTGATGGTAATCTCCGTGAAATTATTGATTATGATAATACGCTTCTTGGTGCTATCACAACCCGTATTAAGATTATGTCAGGTATGGATATCTCTGAAAAGAGAAAGCCACAGGATGGCCGTATTACTCTTAATGTAGACGGAAGAGAGTATGATATCCGTGTATCTAATCTTCCTACTGTATATGGCGAGAAATGCGTTATGAGAATTGCGTCCAAAGAAGGGTTTAACATTGATAAATCCAAGCTTGGACTTACACCGGCTGACCTTAAGGTATTTGATGATATCTTAAAGAACCCACATGGAATTATCCTTGTAACAGGACCTACAGGATCTGGTAAGTCTACGACACTTTACACAGCTTTAAGTGAACTGAATACAGAAGATGTTAATATTATCACAGTTGAAGATCCTGTCGAGGCTAATATTGATGGTATCAATCAGGTACAGGTTAATAATAAGGCTAACCTTACATTTGCAACTGCCTTAAGATCAATCCTTAGACAGGATCCGGATATCATTATGATTGGTGAGATTCGAGATGGTGAAACAGCTGAGATTGCAGTAAGAGCTTCTATTACCGGACATCTGGTTGTTAGTACATTACATACTAACAGTACAGCAAGTTCTGTTGCACGTCTTGAAGATATGGGAATAGAATCTTACCTTATAGCTGATTCGCTTGTTGGTATTATTGCCCAGCGACTTGTAAGAAAGCTGTGTGACTGCAAGATGCCTAAAGAGGCAAGTGCAGCAGAGAAAGAAATGTTAGGCCTTAATCCGGATGAACCATTTACAGTATATGAACCATGTGGCTGTAAGCTTTGTAATGGAACGGGTTACTATGGACGACTTGGTATCTATGAGATAATGAAGATAACACCTTCTATTAAGAGACTTATTTCTAAACATGCTGATGCAGAGGATATTAAGAATCAGGCAATCAGTGAGGGAATGAATACCCTTAAGATGGCGGCAACCAATGCTGTTAAGGAAGGCGTTACAACAATTGCTGAGATGGTTAAGGCTACTTATGAGGCAGAGGAAGATGATTCACAGCCTAATGCAAAGAATGCCAATGCCGGAGCAGTTAAGAAGCCGGCAGCACCAGAATCATCTTTGACATCCGGATTATCAGCCGGCAGGTCAGATGATAATGAAATTGTTGAAATAGAATTAGAGCAGATTGACTAATGGCTGCGTGATGGGGGTTATATTATGTTTACAGTAGAGCAGCTGCTTACGATAGCAAAAGAAAAAAAGGCAAGTGATGTACATGTTACAGTCGGACTGCCACCAAGAGTCAGAATTAATGGAGACCTTGTTGATCTTGAATATCCAAGGCTTACTCCGGCAGATTGTGAAAAGCTTATTCTTGATATTATGGATGAGAGACAGGAAAATATGTTTAAGGACAGAGGAGAACTGGATTTCTCATTCTCGATTCCGAATATAGGCAGATACAGAGTTAATGTGTTCAGGCAGAGAGGTTCTGTTGCATGTGCAATGAGAATTGTTGGAACAGAAATCCCTTCCCCTGAAAGTCTTGGTGTACCTAAGTCAGTTATTGACCTGTATTCCAAGAAGAGAGGGCTTGTGCTTGTAACAGGTCCTACGGGTTCAGGTAAGTCTACAACACTTGCTTCACTGATTGACAGGATTAATGATAACCGCAATGCACATGTAATAACACTGGAGGATCCTATAGAGTATCTTCACAGTCATAGAAAAGCCATGATTAACCAAAGGGAAATCGGGCTTGATACACATTCTTATGCTGATGCATTAAGAGCAGCACTCAGAGAAGATCCTGATGTTATTCTTGTTGGAGAAATGAGAGATCTTGAGACAATATCAACAGCCATAACTGCGGCTGAGACAGGACACCTTGTATTTTCAACACTTCATACAATTGGCGCAGCGGCAACTATTGACAGAATTATTGATGTATTTCCGCCATACCAGCAGCAGCAGATAAGAATCCAGCTTGCAGTTGTTCTTGAAGCTGTTATTTCACAGCAGCTTATACCGACGGCTGACAGAAGAGGAAGGGTAGCCGCATTTGAAGTAATGCATGGAACCATTCCTATAAAGAATCTTATCCGTGAGGCTAAGACATATCAGATTACAAGTGTTTTACAGACAGGAAGAAAAGACGGAATGATATCTATGGATGATGCACTTCTTGATTTGTATAATAAGGGTGTGATTGATGCTGAGAATGCGGTAAGTTATGCTCAGGATGTTAATTATGTTACCAAGAGAGTTAATCAGTTCTTCTAATATGCGGATGTGATATGTGAGTAGGGGAGAGAAATGTTTGCAAAATTAAAAGAATGTAAAAGCATTAAAGAAATATATGAGGTTCTCGGAAGAGAGCCTTTTGAAAAGGTGGCAGCAGTGCTTCTTGTACTATGGAGTGCGCTGCCACTTCCATCTATAATAACACATGTAATGTGGGCTGGGAAAAATGTTGAAGGTTATGTGTACCGTTTTCATATGTTATCAAAATACCAGACCACAGTTATGTTTATGGGATTGCTGACAATCCAGTTTGTTCTTGTGTATGGCCTGGGACTGATATTGTGGGATAAAGGCCATGCCAGACAGAGGATTGTGGATTTCTTCAAGAAAGAACCCTGGAATATCTTTTTTATAGTGCTTCTTATATGGAGTGGAATCTGTACATTGTGTTCAAAGGATATACATACATCTTTTTTTGGAACGGAATACAGGTATGATGGGCTGCTTACATATTTTTATTATGCAGCAGTGTATATGTGTGCACATATTATAAAGGATGAAAGGCGCAGAAAGAAAATATTTGGCTCATATGCAATAGTATCTGTGATTATGGGAATATGCCTTTTGTTACAGGATTACGGAGTGATTGATGGTGTGTTCAGGTCACAGAGAGCGACAGTGTTTAATCAGTTTAACCATATGGGATACTACCTTAATATGTCAGTACTTGTAATGACCGGATTATATCTCATGGAAGAAAATATTAAGCTGAAAATATTGTATGCTGCCGGAATGACATTCCAGTTATTCTGTCTGCTTGTTAATAATACATTTGGCGGATATCTGGGAACTGTTGCAGGAGTCATAGGAGTATGCATTATATATGCAGTTAATACACATAAGATTAAAAGAATAATAGCGCCGATGGTAATACTTGTTGTTCTTAGTCTTATGAGTACAGCTGGATTAGTACCATCAAGTGGAGGTCAGAACATAGGAAAAGATATACTTAAACTTTTTCATGATGTACATTCAATTGCTACAGAAGCTGATGATATGGATGAGGCTGGAACAGGCAGGATGATATTGTGGAAGGCGTGCTTTAAGATGATTCCTGAAAGTCCGGTTGTAGGATACGGACCAGAACAGCTTAATGATAAGTATTCCGGCGCAATGCTTCCGTGGACAGACAGACCAGCTAATGAATATATACAGCATATGGTATTTCTTGGGATTCCGGGATTGCTGTTGTATCTGGCTTCGCTCATTACAATGCTTGTGTGCCAGCTTAAGAGAATAAGAAAACTGACACCTACAACAATAGCAGCAGCGGGGTGTGTAATAGCATATGCAGTGTGTGCATTTACAGGTAATACAATGTTTTACACGACGCCGTATATGTTTATGTTTCTTGGTCTGGCTGCTAAGAATGTGCATAATTATAATTCAGAAAGATTAAAGGGTTGAAAATGCAGATAGGTGAGAGAATATATAAATATCTTGAAGAAAAGGGAATGTCTCAGGCGGAGTTTGTCAGCAGGACAGGGGACAACAGGTATGAAGAGCTGTTGGCAGATAAGGAAAGGGTGAGCAATATGTGTGATGTTGCACAGAGGCTTGAAGACAGGGGGATTCAGATTGGAATAGAAAAAGGAAGAGCAGAAGAAAGGGCAAAATGCAACCAGATGATATATTCGCTTGTGGAGGATAATAGCATAAGTATGGAAAAGGGAGCGGAAAAACTTGGTATAAGTGTAGAAAAACTTAAGGATGATATGGTTAAAGCAGGATATAATGTCTGAAAAATAATATCAAAAGGCAATGCTGGCAGGACAATTTGCTGGCATTGCTTTTTTTATATGTTAAAAATTCAAAATAAATGACGATAAATATAATTAAATATAAAGAAAGAAGAGATTATGGCAGAAGTATTTATGGGAATATTGAAAAATGTATTGGTAACAGTTATATCGACGGTTGTATGTCAATTGATTTGGATATTATTAAGGAAAATGTATTTGAATAAAGCGTGGGTGATATATGAAAATACCCTTCTTAGAAAATATATGGTTTTTAAGATAGTTATTGATATGTTAATTTCAATGATGTCTTATTTTTGCTTTGGATTTGCTGGGATATTTATATCAATCGTATTGAAGAAAAAATATATATGCATTGTTTTTATGATATTAAATATAGTGAGTGTTATTATATATGAAATATTAATGGAAGCGTTTGCAAATTTAGAAAGCTATATCTATAAAGAAATAAAATATTTAAGATGGATGATAAGCTTAATGTATCATATGCCTACTGTTATGATGACTGGTATGTTTTGGTCAAAATATTATGGAAATGTAACTACATATAATGTATGTATTATTTTATGGCTTATAGGAATTTTAGCATATGGCTTTTATGAGCCTGTTAATAAGAAAGTAAATAAATATGTTGATATCTTCACAGACACAAGAAAATCATACCTTAATGTTGAATGTGAAAATATATCACAGAAGGGACAGTGGTATTTCATAAAAGAGGGGGATGCTACAAGAAAAATAATGAAAGAAAGGGTGAGTGAATTCGTTTGCCACGACTAATATTGGTATTCATATACTTTGTACAAAAAATCCCCCTTTTGGTATGTAGTGTTTAATAAGAATGCATGATATAGATATAAAGTACTATAAATAGACATATTATTTTTTGTTTATTTTGGTAAAAATATTGTGAACAAATTATGAATGTGTTATACTAATAGCACAATTCAGGATATAAATTCAAGTAATGATGAGGAGAGAGGTATGGAGAGTTTTTCATACAAAGCGGTTAGTGCCGCGGGAAAAGATGTTAAAGGCTCAGTTGAGGCTGAAAGCCGGGAAGAAGCTGCCAGAAAGATTAAGGAACAAGGCTTGGTTCCAGTATCAATCGGCAAGCAGGGAGCACTTGATAAAGATGTTAATATTCCTATATTTAAAGGGAAAAAGATACCTGCAAGAGACATGAGTGTATTCTGTAGACAGTTTGCAAGTATATTGAAGGCTGGTGTAAGTGTTATCAATGCGTTGGAGATGCTTGCAGAACAGACGGAGAATAAAAAATTAAAGGAAGCAATTGTTAATACACAGTCTAATGTAGAAAAAGGTGAGAGTTTATCTGATTCTATGAGACAGAATGATGCATTTCCAAGCATTCTTATCGATATGGTAAGAGCTGGTGAGGCATCAGGTAGTTTGGAAAATTCACTTACACGAATGGCTATTCAGTTTGAAAAGGATGCCAAGCTTAACGGAATCGTTAAGAAAGCAATGATGTATCCTATAGTTCTTATCTGTGTAATGATTGGCGTAGTAATTGTAATGCTTACATTCGTTATCCCAAGCTTTATGACAATGTTTGAAGATCTTGACAGTGAACTTCCAGTTACGACAAGAGCAATTCTTGCAATGAGTAATAGTTTGAAGAATTATTGGTATATATACATAATAGTAGTTGTTGGTGCGGTTGTTGGAATTCAGATGTACAAGCGTACAGACAATGGAAAACACAACCTTGATAAACTTAAACTTAAGATACCAGTATTTGGATTGCTACAGACTAAGTCAGCATGTGCTTCGTTTGCAAGAACAATGAGTACACTTCTTCAGGCGGGTATGCCAATGATTGATGCACTTGAGATATCTGCTTCAACTATGAAGAATGTATTATTCTATGATGGACTACAGAAGGTTAAGAATGGAGTATCACTTGGATTACCTCTTTCTAACCAGTTAAAGTCAACGGGATTATTCCCAGCAATGGTTGTTCATATGGTAGGCATCGGCGAAGAGACTGGTAATGTAGAAGAAATGCTTACTAATTCGGCTACATATTATGAGGAAGAAGTAGAAGTTCAGACACAGACACTCACATCACTTATGGAACCAATTATTATCGTTCTTATGGCATTCGTAGTTGTATTGCTTATCATGGCAATTTACCAGCCTATGATTCAGTTATACAATACATTAGGAAGTGCTTAATTAAGTATATGATTTGCCATGCATGTCGCTTATGATGGCAGATTTATATAAATATTTTCAAAAAGGGAGATATGAAACATGAAAAAAACACAGAAAAAGTTAGGTAACAAAGGTTTCTCTTTAGTAGAACTTATCGTAGTTATCGCAATTATGGCAGTACTTGTAGGCGTACTCGCTCCAACACTTATTAGAAATGTAGAAAAATCTAGAGAGTCTTCAGATCTTCAGACATTGGATTCGGTAAGGGGTTCAGTAACAACTGCTCTTTCAGTAGAAACTGTTAGTACTGCATTAGGCTCTAGTACATATGAAGGAGAATTAAGCAACTCAACTTTAACACAGAAGACAGGTCCAGCAGCTCCAGCAGCTGGTGGTACAGCATTTAATACTTTATTACAGACAGAACTTAGTGATGATGGTGTTTTAGCTGCTAAATTAAAGTCAAAAGCTTGTAGCGGAAAGAAAATTACAATTTCTATTGATGCTAATGGAAAAGTAGCTGTATATGTTCCTGGCGTAGACGATACAAAGACAAAGTCAAAGATTAACATGTCAGCAGAGTAATCTATGGTATATTTTGTTGCTATGTCGCTTAGCAACATGTATATAAAATTAAAGATAGGGAGATTATCATTATGAAAAAAACACAGAAAAAATTAGGTAACAAAGGTTTCTCTTTAGTAGAACTTATTGTAGTTATCGCAATTATGGCAGTACTTGTAGGTGTACTTGCGCCAACACTTATCAGAAATGTAGAAAAGTCTAGAGAATCATCAGATCTTCAGACACTTGATTCAATAAGAGGTTCAGTAACAACTGCACTTTCAGTTGAAACAGTTAATGATGAATTCCAGAAAACTACAACATTTCCTCACACTGTAACATTAGCAAATGTTAAGACAGCAACAACAGGCTTAAATGGAAAACTTAAAGATGAATTAAGTGAAGATGGTGTTTTAAATGCATCACTTAAGTCAAAGGCTTGCAAAGGTGAGGATATTACAATTTCTATTACAAGTGATGGCAAAGTTTCAGTATCAGTTGTAGGCGTTGATAGCACAAAGACAAAGTCAAAGATTGATATGGTTGCAGAGTAATCAACATTACATATTTAACAAAAACCTAAGGACCTAATAATTATGCAATACGAAATATTACTGTACTTCATTATCTTTCTATACGGTACCGTATTCGGAAGCTTTTTGAACGTACTGATTTACAGATTACCTTTAAAAGAGAATATAGCTACAGAACATTCGCATTGTATGACATGTGGCAAGAAAATCCAGTGGTATGATCTCATACCACTGGTAAGCTACATGATATTAGGCGGAAAATGCAGACATTGTAAAGCAAAGATATCACCACAGTATCCAATCATTGAAGCGACCAATGGAATAATGTATGTGATAGTCTTCTTGGTACATGGATTTAATCCGGTAAGTATACTTATGTGTTTTGCGCTTTCGATATTTCTTGTTATTTCAGTCATAGACTGGAGAACTTTCGAAATACCATTTTCACTTAATGTGGCAATTGGTGTGCTGGGAGTTATAAGAATAATATTAGATCACAAGAACCTATTAGATTACCTAATAGGGTTTTGTGTTATAAGTGGATTTATGCTTGTCTGCTTATTTATTGGACGGGCAATTAAAGGCATTGACGCATTTGGCGGTGGAGACATTAAGCTGATGGCGTTTGCAGGATTATTCTTAGGATGGAAGTGCATAATCCTGGCATTTCTGATTGGCTGCATCTTAGGTGCAGTCATTCATTCCATCCGTATGAAGGTTACTAATGCAGAGCATGTGCTTGCATTTGGACCATATTTGTGTGCAGGGCTTACGATAGCCATGCTTTTTGGTACGAATATAATTAACTGTTATCTGTCATTAATGGGATTTTAATTGTTAAGATACCAATGATTGATACAGAAATTTATATATATTAAACTAGATTGATTAGCTTATTATGTGGGGAGCTGGATAGGAGGATTTATGGCTGCAGCTAAAGCCAAAGGCAAATTAGTAAGTATCGTTATTAATAACGAGTATATTAAGATATGTGAAATCACTAAATCGGGAAAGAACAGTACTGTTCATAAGACTGTTACTATTCCTGCACCGGAAGGGTGCTATGAGGATGGTATTCTTATAGATATTGATACACTTTCAAAAGCAATTAAGGGAGTACTTGTTGAACACAGATTTAATTCTAACAGTGTTGCATTTTCTATCAGTTCTCCAAGACTTGCTACTAAGGAAGTCCTTATTCCTAATGTTAAAGCTAATAAAATAGAAAAAATTGTTCAGGCTAATGCAACTGAGTATTTCCCTGTTAATATGGATGAATATATTATCCAGCACACAGTTCTTCAGGAAATAGAAGATCAGGGACAGAAGAAGTTAAAGATTATGGTTGCAGCTGTTCCTTCAGAGGTTGTTGAATCATATTATGACCTTGCCAAGGCGTTGGGACTTAAGGTTGCATTTGTTGATTATGCAGGTAACAGTACATACCAGATTATGAAACAGCAGATAGGCGAGGAAGTCAGTCTTGTTATTCAGGTAGAGAATGATTGTACTGTAATCAACATATTCAAGGAAAATGTATTACAGTTACAGCGTATGGTTCCTTATGGAAAGTCAATGCTTATAAATGCGGTTATGGATAAGTATGGTCTTAAGTATGATACTGCTACAACAAAGCTTCAGAATGAGACACTTCTCCATTCAAGATTTGATGGTGATGAGGTTACTGAGTCATTAAGATATATGGCAAGTAACATTAACCGAGTAATTGACTACTATGTTTCAAGAAACAGAGTTTCAATCCAGAAGGCTTACCTTATCGGACATTCAACAACAATCAAGGGATTTGCAACACTTCTTTCTAATGAATTGAATATGCCAATCACTAAGGTTGAGGCACTTAAAGGTATTGTTCTTGATAAGAAGGCTTATGTAGAAGAGGCAACTCTTACAAGTTATGTTACTAACTTAGGTGCAGTAGTTGATCCTGTTGATTTCGTTCCTAGAAAGATGCAGGAAGCTGGTTCTAAGAAGGAAAACACAAAATCTATTATCATAGGATTTTTTGGCGCAATAGCTGTATCAGCGCTTCTTGTTATTATACCTCTTGTCCAGATTGTTGCACTTAATGCACAGATAGGTTCTCTTAACAAAGATATTAAGGGATTAAGTACGATTAATGATGTTGTTAATTCATACTACAATGTTAAAGATAAATATAATGATGTAGCTGCATTTGCAGCACTTACAGCAGACAGCGATGATTCATTACAGAATTTTGTTGATTATCTTGAAAAGAATGTACCAAGTGATGTAGTTATATCAGGTTTTACGATAAGCTCTGGTGCAGTATCAATTTCAGGAAAAGCAGGAAGCAAGGCATCTGTTGCTTTACTTATCCAGCAGCTGCAGAAGAATCCGGCTATTCTTAATGTTGATGTTCCTACAATCAGTGAGAGCAAAGATAGTCTTGGGATTTCACAGGCTACATTCTCGTTATCATGCACATTTGTAGGTGGAACTACTGATTCAACACAGGAAACTAAGGCATCAACTAAAACAGCTAAGTAGGAGGGGTGACAGATGGATAAAGATAAGTTAAAGGGAATGTTAAAAATCTCAGAAAGAGATAAGAAATTATTGATAGTAGTTATGGCAGTCCTTATTATGGCACTTGCTTACTTCTTTGGTTATTCTAATTTGTCATCACAGGTTGATACTTTATCGACAAAGAAGGCAAATCTCGAAGTTACTAAGAAGGATTTGAAAGAAAAGAATAATAATAAACAGAAGTATATTACAGATACAGATAAATTATCAAAGGCGTATGCTATACTTATGGATAAGTATGATTCCGGAAGTTCACAGCCAAACACAATTGAATTCTTCAATAAGACAGAAGATGTAACAGGAGCATGGGTAAAGAGTTTAGCTTTATCGCCTAAGACATCTATATATAAGTTTGGTCAGATTGCTTCAAGTAATACTAACGGTACAAGTACATATTCATCAAATTATGTTGGATATAAGACATCAATTAATATTACTTATGAAGGAAACTATGAACAATGGAAGCATTTTATTAAGTATATAAATACTTATGCAAGCAAATGTACTATTGATTCATTAGCTGCTTCGTATGGTGAAAGTACAGGTACGGTATCAGGAACTGCTGTTATTTCACTCTATTCAATAGAGGGTGGAGACAGAAAGTTCTCAGAACCAAAATTTGACAGTAAGACAGGAACAAAAAATATTTTCTCATCAGGAAGTCTTACAACTGACTAATTAATGAACATAAAGGGAGAGGGATATGAGTTTATTCATTAGGAAAGGAAAATTGAATAATTCGGGATTTTCACTGGTGGAAGTTCTCGTTGCAATTGTTATTCTTGCAATCATATCTCTACCGGTTTTAAGCACATTTTCAAATGCAGCAAGGATTAACGCTAAGGCAAGAAGAACTGAGAATGCCAATACAGCAATTAATAATATTGTTGAGGAGGCGAGAATTGTTTCTCTGGATAATCTTGCTGATGGAAATGGCAAATATAATTACCAGACACTTGGAACAAGCAATAATACATATCTTGTAGCAGATAAAGGGCAGCAGTATTTTACAGGTGTTGATGGTGAAAAGTATTTTATAAGAACAAAATTTAACAGCAATCCTTATAATTCTAATGCTAATGCTGCGGCTGGCAATAAAAAAACTAATAACGATATCAATTCGGCTGGTCTTTCTGTATATGCAGATATTACGGCAAGTAACAGTTATGTATACAGAGACGATTCAGCAGATACAGAAGCGATTAAATATTTTTCTGATTTGAATAAGACAGCAGTAAGCAGGACGGATATTTCTAAGACTATAGATGTTACTATATCTATTAAAGAGAAGAGTTCTAATCATTTCACACAGGATATTTCAGTTAATGTTACATATAAGTATATAAAAGAAGCGGGCAAGTATCCGGATTATACGGCTCGTTCAATGGATATGGTAACATGGGAATTCCCTGCACATGTTACCGGTTCAGGTACATCAGCAGTATATACAATATCTGGGAAAATTAAAGATAATGCAAAGAATATGTACATATTCTATACTCCATATCAGGGTGAAGCTGTGAGTGGTAAATCTTATACTGATTCAGTTACAGAAGCAGAAATGACATCTGGTTCGGTTGCAACAGAGAGAATTAATATTAACTATGATTATCCTTCAACATATTCCCTGACAAGCGCGGATCATGTGATTAAGGATGTTGATGTATATCTGTTCGAGATGGAGAAGGTAGTCGATACATCAACAGTTGTTGGAAGTCCTGTTTATAAGAAAATGGGAACGAATATTTCTAATGTTTATATTAATGGTGCTAAGGCTATTTCAAGTGTGAATGGTACAACTCCGGTGACTGTTTATTCTAATATAGAAAAATGGGGAGAAATTAACAGTGCTCTTACAAAGCACATTAACAATAAGGATGTATTATATCAGATGACTGTGGATGTATGGCTTTGGAGAGATGTCAAGGATGAGATTGATGATATTGTTGACAGTAATACTGAGCCGACAGCAGAGAAGATAACAACACTTACTACAACCAAGGAAGATTAGTCAGTAAAAGAGTGAGGATAGCATATGGGAAAAGTATTATTTAAAGGTAAAAAGAATAATTCTGGTTCTACTATTGTAATAGTACTGTTGATGACATCATTCGTACTGATATTATCTACACTTATTACAACAACAACAATGATAAATCTCAGAATGAAGATGGCTTCAAGTCAGTCTACAAAATCTTTTTATACAGCAGAACAAGCTGTTGATGAAGTCAGGGCTGCGCTTGGCGTTATTTCTGTTGAATGTTTTAATACTGCATATGAAGAAGAACTTACTAAGTTATATAGTACTAATTCTACAGGAACAACTATTAATAACAAAGAAGCTAATCAGCAGATGCGACAGAAGTATACTAAGGATTTACTTAATAAAATGCAGTTATTTGAAGGGGTACCTAGTTCAGATGCTAAAATAGCCTTTTATCTTGGACAACCAGCAGGCTCATTTACTATTGCTAATTGGAATGCGGATGATACTAAGGCTGATGAAAAGAAGATATATACTTCTTTTGTGGATACTCTTAATAATTATATTGAAGATAATACAAAGCTTTCTGTTGAGAAGGTAACTAAGATTACATTTGATGTATCAGGCGTTTCACCTCTCTATTCATATGCAATCGGATTTTATGACTGTGTAGTTAAATATCTTGATAACAGTGGAAATTATTCTTATATCACTTTCAATGGTGCAGTAGGTATGCCTGATATTGAGATTGATTTTAAGAATGATGATAAAGTTGGAACATTATGCTTCGCTGATTATTCTCTTGTAGGTAATGGTGGAATTATTTTACCGAAAAATGCTTCAGCAACTATCAGTGGAAGTGCATATGCAGGAACTGGGGCATCCGCTAAAGGAACAGCGCTTACGATTAATGATGGTGCCAGTCTTACAATGGGTGGTGGTTATTTTGTATGTGGTGGAAATATTGAAGCTGATAATAATTCAGGACTTTCGGTAAACAATACTTCTTTATGGGCAAAAAATATCAATGTTTCTGATGGAGTTACAATTAATTCAAATGCTGCATCATTTAATCTTCAGGATGACCTTACTGTGGATGGAGAAAATTCTGAAGTCAATATTAATGGTTCTTTCTTTGGATTTGGTTATGAGGAAGGAAATCTTGCAAAGCAGAGACCTAATTACAGTAGTGCTATTATTGTAAACGGGCTTAATTCGCATATTACATTTGGCTCACTTGGTCAGTTGTATGTTGCAGGTCGTGCTTATATTAAGTTTTCTGATGACCGTGCATATGCAACGGGTGAATCTTCAGCGGTTAATATTAGTCAGGCAATATATATGATACCAGTCAAGCTTCTTACAAATGGTTCAAAGAATCCATCAGCACTTAATGACAGCTCATCAAGCGGAGTAAAATTTACATGTGATATTAATGAAAATAATTTTTTTGCATATGATCTGCTTGCCAGTGAAAAGTACGAGAGCAGAAATGCTTATTTTGATATAGACGGTAATCTTGTAGATGAAAGTACTCTTGAAACAGATAGTACAACACATCTTATCACTGATGCTAATATAAGAGCTAATTCAAAAACTTATTATTACTTTAAGTTCAAGGATGACTATGCCAGAAACCAGTATGCTAATCTTATATTGGATGAGACTGAATTTGAATCATATATCTCAGGAAAGAGTGATGATTACAAGGATAATGCCAGAAAATTAAGAAAGCAGATTATTGCAGCAAAGGATTCATTTAAAGGACTTACTAATTCAAGCATTACAGGTGTGTCTATTAATACACCGGGAGCATTTTCACAGATTACAAGTTCGTCAGGTTCTACATTGTCTGCAGCAGAGTTAAAGATTAAAGCTGCAAGTACAGACAGGGCTTTAAGATATGATGTACTTAACAAGATTCTTGCTAATCCGTTAAAGAGTGATGAGGAATCAGGATGGTATACAAGCAGGGCTGATTTACAGAATGATTTAAGTTCAAGGAATCCAGCTAAGTATAATTCAATTAATCTTAGTAATTATACTTTAGGTGATGTATTTGGTAACATTATTAATGAAGAAGGCATTGAAGAATTATTAAGAAGTGGAGCAGGACCAACTTATTCTTATCCTAGATTTACTGATGGAAGCCATTATGCAGTGTATAAGCTTAACAGTGCTGATCCAACAGAAACATTAAAAATCAGCACAGTTGGTTTTGCAAGTGGTCTTGTAGTGTGTACGGGCAATGTGGATGTAGATGTAGATTTTAGTGGCGTTATCCTCGCTAAAGGAAAGGTTACTGTAGAAAGTGGCTGCACAGTAAGCAATGGATATACTGAGACATCATTTAAGACAGCAATGGAAGGCTGGATGGCTTCTGCAAATGAAACAGACGGAACATTGCGTAATGGATATGATATTGGTCATATTTTCAGATTCTATAATTCAAAGACAACTACTACAAGTGGTACTTTAACTGTTGACAAGATGACTTACAGGGATATGGTCAGAGTTGACAAGTGGAGAAAGTACGAAGAAGAAGAGGCTTATTCAACAGCAACAACAGAGTAATAATGAAATTCATATGGAGATGTGAGATGGGGAAGATAGTGTGTGAAAAGAAGAGACAATTAAATAACCATGGATTTTCTTTATTGGAACTTCTTGTTGTTATGGCAATAATTGCTGTTGTTACGGTTGTTACGATGATTGGTATTAATGTCTTATATAAAGGAAATGCCAAGAAGCTTAATAAGAATCTGTATTCGACAATCAGTGAGTTAAAGACTAATACAATGTCTAAGGCAGGTGACTGGCAGGTTGTTATTAAAAAGGATGGCGGAGATTATGTTATTTCAATGATGTGGAAAAAGGATTCTTCATCAGAATATGTTGAAAAAGATTCGTATAGATGTGGAGCAGGAAGGATTTCATTTACATATGAGAATGGAACACCGTCTGCGGCTAAAGCAGATTTTTCAACTGATGAAATGGTTATTGAGTATGCCAGAGATAACGGTCAGGTCAAGGCTGTTAAGGTGGGGTCTGATAATTATGTTAATAAGGATGATGCACAGTCAGGCACATTTATAATTAAGACATCCGGTACAGAGTATACTTCTGAATTGTGGTATGCAACCGGAAAGGTAATAACGACGAATTAAGCGTTTAGTAAACGGGAGTAGATTATGAAGCGAAACAATAAGGGTTTTTCATTAGTTGAATTATTGATTGCTATGGCAGTTTCCAGTATAGTGCTTACGGCACTTGTATTACTTGTTGCCCAGTCTGTCAAAAGCTACAGCAAACAGACATCACTGGCGCAGATACAGAGTGATGCTGATGTAGTACTGAACCAGATATCAAAAAGTATTCTGGAAGCGGATACGATATATATTGATAAGACTGATGCATATGTAAAATTCTATACCAAGACGGTTTCTGATACTTCAGACCCCACTAATCCTAAGCATATAAAATGGGGCTATTATTACGACAAAGCAGAAAAGAAACTGTATTATACTGATGATACACTTTCTAAAAAGAGTGAAGCGTGTGACTATGTTGAGGGGTTTGATGTGAAGCTTTCAAAATCTAATTTTACTTTGAAAGACGGTCATATCATAGAGGCACTTCCAACTAATCCAGAAATTCAGGTTTCAATAACTCTTGAACGAATGAAAAATGTGCGAACGGTTACAAGAGAGTATATGGCGCGAAATAAAATCGGCGACAATATTACATTGCAGAAAGCAACAGGTGGAGAGGTTACTTTGAAGGCAACAGGTTCGGTTGCGGGTGATAAGTCGGATCTGAGTAAGATTTCAGATACATATTTTTATTAAGATATCAGGAGGTAAGTAATGATGAAAAAAGAAAAATTCAGTTTTAAAAAGTATATTTTTCCAGCAATTGCCTCTGTGGTAGTCTTTGCTTTGATGGTACTTCTTATTGTTGTTACTCGTAAACCAGAGGATGCGGAGGCTGCATCATCGGTAACTATAGGTGGTAAAACTTATTCAGCAGATGGAACACATATGGTTGTTCTTGAGGTTGTGCCTGATGAATCATATGATGTTCTTGGCTCTCTTGTTGCAGATGATCAAGGTGTTGTAAAGTGGACTGATATTGTAAAAGACCAACCTAAGGTTGGAACTGTCAATTTTGATGAGTACAATAATCCTGCAACAGAAGCTGATAAAACGAAAAATGATAAATTTACACAATATATAAAGGATTATGCACACAAATATCTTTCTTCAATTAACTCTACATTAGGAGGAAAGGTCGCGAAGGCTTATTTCAGAATTAAAGACACAAATAAATTGTATTCCGTAATGGATTCTGATGTGACTATAGCAAGACAGATAGGGTATGATCTTAATAATTTACAGTTAGAGTTTTATACTGTGGATGCAAGTGGAAATGCTGGTGAGTTAATTAAGGATCCATCTACTAATAAACCAATAAGAGATATTTTTTCTTATTCTATATTTGATAGTGCTAAGATGAATGGTGCTCTTGATATTAAATATGTCAAGGCATCAGAAGTTAAAGTCTCTGATATTGATTCTGCTGCACTGGTTTATTTTTCTAAATATACTAATAATGATATCTTACAAATGTATAAGCAGAAAACTAAGAAGGAAGTTACCTCAATAGATAACTGGACTAAAGGTACATATGATTTAAAGGCTGATGTAGCACTTCATCTGTATATGGAAAATATAACTGCCAGCAAAGCTGTAGTATACTGTTCAACAGAGAAAAATGCAATTACAACTAATATTGGTAAGATATGTATGCTTATGGATGCAATAGACGGAGATTATTTCGTTAGGGATTTTGCATATAAATATGTTGGAAATAATAATAGAATGTATGAAGGTCAGAGGGGATGGATTGATGTATCGGATAATGCATTAAAGCTGTATCTGAGAGAAAGCACAGTTGATCCAAACAAAACTAATTTTGAAATGGAATTTGGCTCTACGATGTTCAGTGACTGTCATAAAGGATATGCACCTGCGGGTGAATATAATGGAGCTAATGGAAATTATTCATATCCAAGATATAATGGTACAGAAGATAGTGTACAGCAGACTTTAAGGAGAGCATCATTATCAAGAAAAAATTCTAATGCGCTTGTGCAGGAGTTAGAGTCTGATATAGGTAAGATTAGTGATTTTAATGGTGGCTCATATAAGGGAACATACTATGAAGATGCTAGAAAGGCTTTGGGAATAGGAGATGAAGACGCGTTCAGATATTCTCAGGCTATCAGATACATTTTAGGCGATTTTGATACATCCAATATAAGCACAATAAAGGTATTAGAGGTTGAGCCAGCTGGATATTACAGATATACAGGTACAATGGAAGACCAGAAGAATATAAGAAGATGGTTCAGTTTATCAACAGAGACAAATAGTACAGGGGATAAGTTTACAGTTCCATACAATATTGTAATAGATCATTGTTCAACTAATGCGTTAATTGGTAAAAATGTTGACCTTGCGGCTGGGTATGACCTTATTATTATGGGGGCATATGGAAAAGATAAATTCAATACATCAGATTCTGTAACACCATTTAATACAGAAGTACTTGGAAATGTATTTAGCAAAGGCAGTTCCTATATTTCAGGGGCCGGTTCAGATGTTGAGGGTGCAAAATTAAATGGTAATGATATAACTGATAAGGTATATGACAAGTTATATGATTATACTTTAAGAGGAATGCCAATAGTATTTGATAAGGGTCTGTATTTTGGAGACACTAAAGTAACTGATATCGATACTAATATGTATAAGCTAAGAATGGATGACCTTATAACTAAGATATTAGCTGATAAGGGAACAAACGGAAATCTGACATATACAGATGTTTCAGAACCGGGAGAACAGAAGATTTCTATACGGTTAAAGTTTATAAAGAAACCGGGAGAGGTTATTGGTTCTACATATACTAATTATAATGGTAAATTATCTAATCCGGTTGTGTATTCAGTTGATGGTTTAGATGGTACAACCAAGGTTGATGATGTTGATGGTAATATCAAGGTTACATTCAGAGGAAGCGAAGCTTTACCAAGTGGCAATTACAGAATAAAGATATACATTGACAGAAATCAGGATGGCATATTTGCTGATGATGTCCAGAGTGATAAGAAGGAACTACTGTATTATGATAATACTCAGGGCAGAGGTTCTAATGATGAGTATTATGGAAAATTGTATTCAAGCAATGGAACGGGTATATTTGAAACAAGCATATTATTGCCAGCAGCCTCAAGAGGATATTTTGCATGGAAGGTTGAGATTATTAAGATAGCAGGAACAGATTTTACTTCAGTTGATAAAGTAAAGTATTCTGCTAAATCTGTTAATGAAGGTGGATTTGCCATAAAGGGCAATGAAACAACTGTCAAAGTATTACAGATAAATGGTGATGAAGGAAGTCTGAAACTTGAAAGCGGAAGTAATTTTGCCACATATTTTAATAAGGCTTCTAAAGTTACAGGACTTAATCTATACGTTAAGAGAATGAGCTTTGAAGAGGTTAATAGTGTCGCAGACATAGAGAAAGAGTTTGGCAAGTATTCTATGATTGTTCTTGGTATGAAAGATAGTTATGGAAAGAATGCGCAATTTAATGATAATGTAATTGCAGCTTTGCAGAAATATATTAATGATGGAAATGCGGTGCTGTTTACACATGATACAATGTCTTATTATAATTCGGAAAAGAATACTATCAAAAGTTATAATGAGCTTACAAAGTTTACAAAAGGATTTTTACCTTTGATTGGAATGAAATATAGTGGTAGTGATAGTAATATGAATACTAACTTCACTGATTCATTGCATTACTGGCTTACAAGAAAGAGTTTGAACAAATTCCCTTATGTTCATCAAAGTAAGGGCGTATATGAGGATATTGGTTCAAAAACAACAACAACTAATAAGATATCGAAACTTAATGATGGTCAGATTACAGAGTTTCCATATTCAATTGCTAATGATGTAGGAGTTGCTACAACCCATAGTCAGTATTTTGCATTAGATCTGGATAATCATTATGCTGATAATACAGCATCTTCAACACCTACAATATATAACGCGGATGGAAGTATGGCCAGCCAGCCAGTTGTATGGTATACTCTTAATTCTGGAAGTGAAGATACTAAAGGTTATTATGATTATAACGGACAGGATGCGATGAGTAATTATTACATATATTCATATGGGAATGTTACATATTCCACAGCTGGACATAGCAGCATAGGTGGAGAAGCTGAGATTCAGTTGTTTGTTAATACATTTACAAGATCACTGCTTTCTGGCAATAATAATCCTGAGGTTATGTATACGGATGACGGTTCAAAGTATGATGAGAATACTACAGACTATAAGAATTATGTAAAGACAGAATTTGATAAGCTCGCCAGAACTAAGCTGAGCTTTAAGTTCAGAATTATTGATGCTGATCTTATATCTAACAGTGATTATATTTCTGATGCATTTATGTATATTTATAATGATGATGGTACAAGAACAGATGCAATGTATGACAGCAGCAAGGATACTTATCTTGGCAAGATTAATGAGGCAACATTGTCGGATGGAACTAAGACAATATCGCTTACAGGTTCTACATCATCTGTTATAGTCGGAAAAGAGTATACGGTGGATAATTTCTGGGATGTGCTAACGGAACTTAATTCAACATTGTCCACTAAGATAAATATTGCAAATCTTATGTCTCAAATGAAAAATGGTAATCTTAAAATTGGTATCCTTGCAACTGATGGAAGTGATGGAAAAGGATATGCAATATTGACGATTGATTGTAAGACATTATTTGATTTGGATTAATTATGACACCAGAGGCGTAGTTGCTTCTGGTGTTTTTTTAAATCTACACAAATACTTATAATATATTATATAAATATATATTGACATATGCTTATTATAATGTTAATATACTTACACATTGATAACGCAACGCGGTATACAGAGGGGATAAGCGTTTTAAGAGTGTTCAGAGGAGGCATATGGGGAAGGATAATGGCGTTAGGGCAGTTGATGCAGATGAATTCTTATCTGGAATTAAGAAGGATGACAGATTTCATCCGATAATTAATATCATACTTTATTATGGAGAAAAGGAATGGGATGGACCTGTATCATTAAAAGATATGATGGTTGATATGCCAGAACGTTTTGCCAATTTATTTGCAGATTATGAGATTAATCTTGTGCAGATGCTTGATTCCGGGAGGCTTTTGTTTCATAATGAAGATGTAAGAATACTATTTGATGTGGTAAGCAATATTTATAATAGGAATATAGATTACATATATTCGAAGTATGATGGAAAAGAAGTAGACGGTGAATTATTCTGGATGATTGGGAAGATTACATCTAATGAGAATATGCTGGAAATCAGCAGAGAGAAGAAAGGAGAGTCGGTTGTTATGTGCGAAGCGTGGAGAGAGTATTATGATGAAGCCAGACGGGATGGGGCTAAGTCCGCAACATTAAATGCAATTATTTTTATGATTAAATACGGAATATCTAAAAAGGATATATTGAAAGAATATTCAGAGAATGATTACAACGAGGCACTTTCTAAGATGGCTGCGAAGTAAAGATTAACCAACCGGATTATTAATATTACTTATATGATTCGGTTGGATATTTTTTATAATATTTATATATGAATACTTGAATAATGTAATATGTGTGAGTATATATTATCGCGATAGAAATATAATAGGAGGTCGTTTATTGTATAGTAGTGTATTGAGTGGTGTTTTACATGGAATTAAGGCACAGATAGTCCGTGTAGAGGTTGATGTTGGTAATGGAATTCCAAGCTTTGATATGAGCGGATTTTTGAGTAATGAGGTTAAGGAAGCAAGGGAGAGGGTAAGGGTAGCTATCCGTAATTCTGGCTATGAATTACCGCCACAAAGAATTGCTGTTAATATATCTCCTGCAGATATAAGAAAATGCGGAACGGGGTTTGATTTACCAATTGCATTGGCTATTTTATCAGCAAATGGATATATAGATGAAGTTAATCTTGATAATATGATGATTTTAGGAGAATTAAGCCTTGATGGAAGCATTAATGGGTTGATAGGCGTACTTCCTTGTGTGTGTTCTGCAAAAGAAGCAGGAATTGATAAGGTGCTTTTACCAGAAGTTAATATTAATGAGGGGAATATTGTTAAGAAGATTAGTGTAATGACAGCAGCTAATCTTAAGCAGGCTGTGAAATATATTAATGAAGGTATTGCAAGTCATAGAAGTACAACTAATGATGAAAATAATTATAAAGCGGATATGAAAAATCCTGAAATGGACTATTCAGACATTAAGGGACAATTTGCTGCGAAGAGAGCAACTATGATAGCTGTGGCAGGAATGCATAATATTATGTATATGGGACCTCCGGGAAGTGGTAAAACCATGATGGCGAAAAGAATTCCAACAATTATGCCAGAGATGACATTTGATGAAAAGCTGGCTGTTACTAATATATATAGTGTGGCAGGACAGTTAGGAGATAATGGCGGGCTTATGGAAGACAGACCTTTTCGCGCACCATATCACAATGTTACTAAAGGCGCGTTTTTTGGCGGAGGGATAGTGCCAAGACCGGGAGAGATTACTCTGGCAGGCAAAGGTGTATTATTTCTTGATGAGATGACAGAATTTAAACCTGATATACTTGAAGGACTGCGTCAGCCTCTTGAGGATAAGAATATAACAATTGTAAGAATGAACAGAGCTTATACATATCCTGCAGATTTTATGCTTGTTGGTGCAATGAATCCATGTAAATGTGGCTATTTTCCGGACAGAAACAGATGTAATTGTTCTGAACAGGATATTAAGAGATTTATGGGGAAGATAAGCATGCCGTTATGGGACAGATTTGATATGTGTATAAAGACAGAGGAGATAGGATACAGCGAACTGGGAAATAAAATACATCAAAATGATGGTGAAGAACTTAATTCATTTTCTATGAAAGAACATATAATGAAAGCCAGAACAACACAGCTGGAACGGTTTAAAGGGATGGATATAATGTATAATTCACAAATGAATGGAAGAAATATTAATAAATTCTGCAGGCTTGGAGATGAAGAATCGAAGCTTATAGAAAAAATTTTTGCCAAGAAAAAATTAACTGCAAGAGGCTATCATAAAATTTTAAAAACTGCCCGTACTATTGCAGACATAGAAGGCAATGAATATATTACTACTTCTAATATTAGTGAAGCATTTTATTATAGGGGAATTCCAGAAATAACAGTACACTAGGGGGAACATTGAAAGAAGATTATTATTGGTATTGGGTTAATAATATTGCTGGAATATCTAATATGAAACTGAGAACATTATTTAATACATTTGATACTCCAGAACAGATATATAAGGCGTCAGATACGTTGCTTAACAGTGTGTCAGGAATAAAAGAAAAAGATGTGTCAGCAATTATAGAGTCCAGAAATAATGAATATATATACAGAGGTTATAATGATTTAGAAAGAATGAGAATTAAATTCACATATCCCGGAAAGAATGATTATCCTGAGAAATTAATGAATATATATGATTATCCATATATTCTTTATTATAAAGGGAGACTGCCTCAAGCGAATGTTCCTGCTATAGCTATAGTAGGTGCACGTAATTGTACAGAGTATGGGAGGACAATTGCAGATATGCTGGCAAAATGTTTTGCAGATATGGGAATTCAGGTTATCAGTGGGATGGCATTAGGAATAGATGCAGCGGCACAGAGAGGAGCTGTTAATAAAGGCGGATACAGTCTTGCGGTTCTTGGATGTGGAGTGGATGTGTGTTATCCAAGAAGTAATATAGATTTATATACACAATTGCAGAATGCAGGTGGGATAATGTCTGAATATCCGCCGGGTACGCCGCCAAGAGCCGGGCAGTTTCCGATGAGGAACAGAATTATAAGTGGCATTGCAGATGCGTTAATTGTGGTTGAGGCAAGACAGAAGAGTGGCTCTCTTATAACTGCGGATCAGGCATTGGAGCAGAACAGGGATGTTTATGTTGTCCCGGGAAGAATAGGTGATTCGTTATCAGAAGGATGTCTGAAACTTATAAAGGAAGGTGCGCAGATGATTACATCACCGATGGATGTATGTGCTACGGAGAGTATTAACAGATATCTTAATAAAAACATAAAACAATGTGATTTCCCGAATGATTTGAATGATGCTGGTATATTTGAAGGCAATTTAAAAAAATCAGGGCTTGCAAGCCCTAAAAATATGGTGTATAGTCAAATCAATTTGTTTCCGGTAAGTCTGGAGACAATTGTTAATAATTCTAGGATAAGTCTGGTAGAGGCGGAGGGGATTCTGCTTGAGCTGGAGCTTGATGGGCTTATTGAAGAGGTTTCAAAGAATTATTATATAAGGAAGCATATTTGATTTGGAGGGCTATAGATGCATAAGTATTTGGTTATAGTGGAGTCACCTGCCAAGGTAAAGACTATCAGTAAATTCCTTGGAGCTAATTACAAGGTAATGGCGTCACAGGGACATGTAAGGGATTTGCCTAAGAGCCAGATGGGAGTTGACATTGAACATGATTATGAACCTAAATATATTACGATAAGGGGAAAGGGAGATATTCTTGCTGCTTTAAGAAAAGAAGCGAAGAAAGCTGATAAAGTATATCTCGCAACCGATCCCGACCGCGAGGGAGAAGCTATTTCATGGCATCTTGCAGCGGCACTTAAATTAGAAGATAAAGATATATACAGAATTACATTTAACGAAATCACTAAGAATGCAGTTAAGGCATCATTGAAAGAAGCAAGAAAGATTGATATGAATCTTGTCGATGCTCAGCAGGCGAGAAGAGTATTAGACCGTGTTGTTGGTTATGGAATCAGTCCATTATTATGGGCTAAGATTAAAAGAGGCTTAAGTGCTGGAAGAGTTCAGTCTGTTGCTTTAAGAATGATATGTGACAGAGAGAATGAGATAGATGAATTTATTCCAGAAGAATACTGGTCTATGGAAGCTGTTCTTAATATTAAAGGGGAGAAAAAGCCTTTAATTGCAAAGTTCTATGGCGATGAGAATGGAAAAATTGAAATTAAGAATGGTGCACAGATGCAGGATATTCTTGATGAAGTAAAGAAGAGTGATTTTAGTATTGAAAGCATTAAGAGGGGAGAAAAGGTAAAGAAATCACCACTTCCATTTACTACAAGTACACTTCAGCAGGAAGCAGCTAAAACTCTTAATATGTCTACAAAGCGTACAATGAATATTGCACAGCAGTTATATGAAGGCGTTGATATTAAAGGAAGAGGAACAGTAGGTCTTATTACGTATTTAAGAACAGATTCTACAAGAGTTGCAGATGAGGCTAAGGTATCATCCAGAGAATATATAAGCCAGAATTATGGAGAAAAATATATTCCCCAAGAAGCTAATGCCAAGAAGGATGATAAGAAGATTCAGGATGCACATGAGGCTATCAGACCAACTGATCTTAACTTATCACCGGCAATAGTAAAGGAATCTTTACAGAGAGATCAGTTCAGGCTTTATCAGCTTATCTGGAAAAGATTTGTTGCAAGCCAGATGGCACCGGCTGTATATGAAACGACATCAGTAAAGATTATGGCAGGAAAGTACAGATTCAGCGTAGCAGCTTCTAAGGTTATGTTTGATGGTTTTATGTCTGTATATAAGAATGATGATGACAATGAAGAAAATAATACTCTTGCGAAAGGACTGGACGAGAATTCAGAACTTTCATTGGAAGATGTCAATGGAGTGCAGCATTTTACACAGCCACCTGCACATTTTACAGAAGCATCGTTAGTAAAGGCGCTTGAGGAACAGGGAATAGGCAGACCAAGTACTTATGCTCCTACAATATCTACAATTATTGCAAGACATTATGTTATTAAAGAGAATAAGAATCTTTATATTTCAGAGCTTGGAAATGCGGTTAATAATATAATGATAACAGCTTTTCCTACTATTGTAGATGTTAAGTTTACAGCTAATATGGAGTCTCTTCTTGATGGCGTTGCAGAAGGAACCGTGGAATGGAAGGAAATTATAAGAAACTTTTATCCTGATCTTAAAGTTGCAATTGATGAAGCGGAGAAGGAACTTGAACAT
>OGEE01000523.1_pt1 | contig 27165 bp, 27 predicted proteins | sample 1570571 | NCBI WGS metagenome assembly OGEE01 (sample SAMEA2582169, study PRJEB24529) | metagenome | biome: Human gut stool | place: China | collected 2011
TTTTTATCAGAGAACAAGGGCGCGAGCCTCCGTGTAATCCGTGTAATCCGTGCCTAATTCTTTTTTCTCTGTGCCTTATTTTTTTCTCTGTGCCTATTTTATCGCTTTCCCCGTCTGATAAGCTTTCCAAAAATCAGGCACACCATATCCGAAGACATTATCGGGGTGCTGCTGATTGTTGCCTGCCAATCTTACGAGTTTGATAATCTGCTTGGCAGTCTTGTGGGGAAGCGCCTGCCAGAGACAGGCTACCATGCCGGCTATCAGCGGCGATGAGAACGAGGTTCCGTTATCATTGATGATGCTGCCCCTGCCCGTTATCACGCAGGTAGGACTGCCATACGCCATCACATCCGGCTTGATTCTGCCATCCGCCGTAGGTCCCACGGCACTGAAGGCGGCATTCGTGCCCTGCTCGTTGATGCTGCCCACCGTCAGGATATCCTTGGCATCGGCAGGGAAGTTGATTTTCTTCCAGGCACCCATGCCGTCATTTCCGGCAGAGTTCACGCAGATGATGCCCTTATCGGCACACATCGACGCCGTTTGGGAAATCAGGGCGGTTTTGCCATCCTGCTCATAATAATGATGATTCATTGCAGCATCATCAAAGCCATGATAGCCGAGCGAGGAGTTGATGATATCCACACCACAACTGTCGGCATATTCCGCCGCACTCGCCCAGTAATCCTCCTCGGCAAGGCTCTCGGTGCGCTCATCCTCGCATCTTACCAGCAGGTATTCCGCTTCCGGCGCCACACCCACATAGTAGTTGGGCGCATTAGCAGCCATGGTAGAAAGCACCATCGTGCCATGTTCCATCTCAGAAAAGATGTTCTTGGACTGCGGCACCACGAAGTCCTTGATGCCCGCCAACTTGATATCGTGCAGTGCAGGAATCTTATCCGCATTCATGAATCCGCCATCGAACACGGCAATCATCATGCCCCTGCCCAGATGGTTGCTCTCGTGGAGACGCTTGCCGTTCATCGCCTTCAGCTGGGCATCGGCAGCTCCATAGAATCCGGCGCCGTTGCCCCATTCGTTCAACTCCTTTCTCACCCCCGACCGTATTCTCTGGCTCACGGAATCGGGAGCGACGAATACCTTCATCATCTTGCGGATGAAATCGAAGCCGTCAAGCTTGCGGAGTTCCTTCTCCTTGTGGATGCGGATGAGCAGGGTGTTGTTCCACTTGCTCTTGCCCACTATCTCGATGCCGGCATCTGTCACCGCCTTTTCGTAGGCAGGAGCCAGGGGCAGGTCGGTGAGGTCGACAGGGAGTCCCTGTCGCTTGCGCCTTTCGATGGATCGTGCCGAGAGGAACTCCTCCGGGCGGTTCACCGAATAGGGATTATGGTCGAGGTCTTTATCCTTGAGGTAAAGACGATACAACATACATTTGCCACCTGGGTAGGACACCATGTCGATGCCAGCCACCCTATTATTGTGGGCAGACAATGTAAATGCAGTTAGTAAGAATGCATAAAGCATCAAAAATCTTTTCATCATTATATCGGTCTTTCGATTGTAAATGTTGTCTGTTCTAAAATGCAAAATTACTGATTTTGCATGAGAATGCCAAAAGAAAAGGGAAGTTTTTATCAGGAAATGCAAGTTTTTCCTATATATATAATAAGGTATCAGATATTTTTTGTAATTTTGCAGACAAGTAGTCGACGCTGCTGCTTTCTGAAAGGAGCAGGGCGATGAGCTATGAGGAAAAAACAGATATAAATGGAAAATAAACAAGCGACATTAGAATTAGGTACGAAGCCGGTGGGCAAACTGCTCGTTCAGTACGCCCTGCCAGCGATGATTGCGATGACCGCCGCCTCGCTCTACAACATTGTTGACCGTGTATTCATCGGTCAGGGTGTGGGAGCCATGGCCATCTCGGGTCTCGCCATCACCTTCCCCTTCATGAACCTCACTGCCGCCTTCGGAGCCGGCGTTGGCGTGGGAGCGTCCACAGCCATCAGCGTGAAGTTGGGACAAAAGGATTATGCCACAGCGCAGAACATTCTGGGTAACACGATTTCACTGAATCTCATCATCGGTATCGGACTGAGCATCATCTGTCTGCTCTTCCTCGACCCTATCCTGAGATTCTTCGGAGCCAGCGACCAGACACTCATCTATGCTCATGAATACATGGTCATCATCCTGCTGGGCAATGTGGTGAGCCACATGTATTTCGGCATGAACGCCCTGCTCAGGGCGGCGAGCAAGCCCAAGCAGGCAATGTACGCCACCATCTTCACGGTGGTGATGAACGTGATATTGGACGCCCTCTTCATCCTCGTGTTCAAATGGGGAATACAGGGTGCCGCCATCGCCACCATCCTATCGCAGCTGATGGCGCTGATGTGGCAGTTCAAGCTCTTCAGCAACAAGAACGAGCTGCTCCACTTCAAGAAAGGCATCTACAAACTGAAGAGGAAACTCGTAAATAACATCCTCGCCATCGGCATTTCGCCATTCCTGATGAACGTGTGCGCCTGCATCATCGTCATCTTCATCAACAACCAGCTGGTGCGTTTTGGAGGCGACCTCTCGGTGGGTGCCTACGGAATAGCCAACGGTATTGCGATGGTGTTCATCATGTTCGTGTTCGGCGTAAACCAGGGAATGCAGCCTATTGCCGGATACAACTATGGTGCCCAGAAACTGGATAGACTGATGCGCGTGCTGAACCTGAGCATCATCGCCGCCACCGCCATCATGGTGACGGGCTGGCTGATAGCGATGTTCCTGCCTTACTATTGTGCGAGAATGTTTACTACCGATAAGCAGCTGATAGACTTGGGCATCAAGGCTATCAGAGTGGTGATGTTCTGCTTCCCGATCATCGGTTTCCAGATGGTCATCACGAACTTCTTCCAGTGTATCGGAAAGGTGAAGATCAGCATCTTCCTCTCCTTGTCGAGACAGTTGCTCATCCTCCTGCCGCTCCTGGCTTTCCTGCCGATGATATGGGATATTGACGGCGTATGGTACAGTATGCCTATCTCCGATTTCTCAGCTGCAGTCATCGCTGCCATCGTAATGTCATGGTACATGAACAAGTTGAAAAGACAACATAAAGAAAACATGAAAGTTAACGGTTAACAGTTAACAGTTAACAGCTAAAATTTTAAGCTTATGACCAAGATTATCATAAACGTGGGTCGCCAGATAGGAAGCGGCGGCCATATCATCGCCGAGAAGCTGGCTGAGGATTTCGGTTGCAAGTGCTACGACCGGGAACTGCTTAACCTTGCTGCCAAGGAGAGCGGTTTTTCGGAGAAATTCTTCGAGCAGAACGATGAGCAGAAGGGATTCTTCAAGTCTCTCTTCCACACACATCTGCCCTTCCTGAGCGACAACACCTTCTATCACAACGACTTCTCGCAGGAAGGTCTGTACAAGTTCCAGAGCGACGCCATCAGAAAGGCTGCCGATGAGGGCAACTGCGTGTTTGTGGGCAGAACCGCCGACTATGTGCTGCGTGATTACAAGAACGTGATCAACATCTTCATCACCGCCAACATCGACGACCGCATCAAGGCAGTGTGCAAGCGAAAGGACATCGACAGAGCCTCCGCCCGCAAGTTTATCGAAAGCCATGAGGAGCAGCGCGCCTCTTACTACGATTACTATACAGGCAAGAAGTGGGGACACAGCGAGAGCTACGATCTCTGCATCAACAGCAGCCATCTGGGAATCGAAGAAACAGAGAAGTTTATCGCAGAATTTATCAGAAAGAAATTCGGACTTAGTGATTAATTATTAGTGATTAATTATTAGTGATTAATTTTAGGGACATAAAATATTAAACATCATATAAATGAAGAAGATTATGCTTTTGGGCTCAGGCGAACTGGGCAAGGAGTTTACCATCGCCGCAAAGCGAGCAGGACAGTATGTCATCGCTTGCGACAAGTATGACAATGCACCAGCCATGCAGGTAGCCGACGAGCGAGAAGTGTTCTCGATGCTCGATGGCGACGCATTGACCGCAGTGGTTGAGAAACATCACCCAGACATCATCGTGCCTGAGATTGAAGCTATCCGCACCGAGCGCCTCTTCGACTTCGAGAAGGAGGGCATTCAGGTTGTGCCTTCGGCACGTGCCGTGAACTACACCATGAACCGCCGTGCCATCCGCGACCTGGCTGCCAAGGAACTGGGTCTGCGCACAGCCAAGTATTTCTATGCAAAGACTTTCGAGGAGTTCAAGAACGCTGCCGATGAAATCGGTTTCCCATGCGTGGTGAAGCCACTGATGAGCTCCAGCGGCCATGGTCAGAGCTATGTTCACAACGACGATGAGCTGATGGAGGCTTACAAGGAGGCGATGGAAGAAGGCCGTGGCGACGTGAAGGAAGTGATTATCGAGGAATTCATCGACTTCGATTCAGAGTTCACCCTGCTCACCGTAACCCAGAAGGATGGTCCTACCCTCTTCTGCCCACCTATCGGTCACGTACAGAAGGGCGGCGACTACCGTGAGAGCTGGCAGCCATTCCACCTCCCAGAGGAGGCTCTGAAGAAGGCTGAGCACATTGCCGGCGAAGTGACAAAGGCATTGACAGGTGCAGGTCTCTGGGGTGTAGAGTTCTTCCTGAGCAAGCAGGGCGAGGTGATCTTCTCTGAATTGAGTCCTCGTCCACACGATACGGGTATGGTTACCCTCGGTCACACTACCAACCTGAGCGAGTTTGAGCTCCACTTCCGTGCCGTGATGGGTTTGCCTATCGCCGGAATCCATCTGGAGCACATCGGCTGTTCTGCCGTCATCCTTTCTCCAGAGGAAAGCACCGAGCCATTGAACTACAACATGCTCGATGCGCTGAAGGAAGACCACACCCGCATCCGCATCTTCGGCAAGCCAGAGGCTCACGTGGGCAGAAGAATGGGTGTAGTGCTCTGCTACGGCGAAAAGGGCGACGACATGAATGCCCTTCGCGACAAGGCAAAGCGCCTGGCTAAGACCGTTTTGGGCACCGACCCTTATATGAAGAAATAAGATTCATGAAAGAAATAGGAAAAATCATCAGTTTCCAGAACACGCATCAATCAGAAGGCTTCCATACCAAGGTGGAGGATTTCAAGGATGTGCCGTTCGACATCAAGCGCACCTACTGGACTTACGATATTCCAGCAGGTGCGGCTCGTGGCGGTCATGCCCACAAGGAATGTCTAGAAGTAATCATCGCAGCCAGCGGATCTTTCACAGTGACCCTGAACGACGGAAAAAAACAGGAAGACTATCTTCTGAACCGCCCAGACCAAGGACTGCTGGTAAACACGGGCATCTGGCGCACCCTCCACGATTTTTCATCGGGGTCGGTCTGCTTTGTCTTGGCTTCAGAGCTATACGATGCAGAGGATTACATCTATGAATTCGAAGATTTCCTGGAATACGCAAAAGAGAACAATGGCATTTGAGATTAGAAGATACAACAAGACAAGTGATCAGGAGGAATGGAACCAGTTTGTGGCATTATCCAAACAAGGAACCTTCCTTCTGAACCGATTGTATATGGATTACCATAGCGACCGTTTCACAGACCATTCGCTGATGATATGGAAGGATGGCAAACTATACGCCATACTCCCCGGCAACCAATCGGGACAAACTTTTTATTCCCACCAGGGGCTAACCTACGGGAGTCTTCTTACTACCGGCAAGGCTTCGGCAAAGGATGTTTGCGACATCTTCGTAGCCATCAACTCCTACCTGCAATCAGAAGGTTTCCAAAAGGTAGTCTATAAGGCAATACCTTGGATCTACCAGCAAATACCGGCAGAGGAAGATTTATATGCCATCGTCAAGGAATGCCATGCGCAACTGACGGTACGCAACATAGCCTCCGTCATCGACATGAGCCAACCACCGAAATGGAGCCGCGACCGCCACTATGGTGCCAACAAGGCACGCACAGAGGGCATCATCGCCGAAGAAAGCAATGACTTTGCTGCGTTTTGGAAGATTTTGGAAGACAACCTGATGCTGACCTATCAAGCCAAGCCTGTGCATAGCCTGGAAGAAATATTGCTGCTGAAATCAAGATTTCCAGAACAAATACGTCTTTATGTAGCCAAACTGGGAGAAGAGATTCTAGGCGGTTCCTTACTTTACATCACGCCTCAGGTGGTTCATTCCCAGTACATATCAGCCACCCCAAAAGGCAAGCACATGCATGCTATCGATGCGATATTCAGAAAGATTCTTCAAGAAGACTACAAGAACTGCAAATACTTTGATTTCGGTACGTCCAATGAAGAAGGAGGAAAGGTTCTCAACACCAGCCTCATCTACCAGAAAGAAGGTTTTGGAGGAAGAGGAGTGGTTTATGATACCTATGAATGGAGCCTTTTATAGTTTATAGTTAAAAGTTAATAGTTTATAGCACTCTTGCGAACAGCTAAGCCCTATAAACTATTAACTTTTAACTATTAACTAAATCAAAACTACGGTTACGCCTCTGGCTGCCTGCGCACCCATCACCAATGCCTGCTCAATATCGGCAGTCTTGGAAGGACCGGAGATGAAGATACCGAAATTGTACTTCGGATCCATCTCGATGCGGGCATAAGCCTCGTGCATATTGTTCACCACCTTATCTTTCTCTAAGACGATGACGAGATATTCAGAGATGAAAAGCACGGCTTTCTCCTTCATGGTCTGAGGAATCCAGATGCAGCCATTCTCGGCTACACCCACTTCTCCACGCACGATACCCACATCGGTACCATTCAGGTCGTTGGCCTCAGCCACGGTATCAGGATTCTTCTGGGCGATGGTGATTTCAGGCAGATGAGAGGCAAATACCTTGGCTTCAGGATAAGCCTTCTTCACCAGTTCATCCAGGCTCTCGCCCTCCTTCGCCTCAATCACATGACCTCCCACAGACTCAGTCATATCAATAAACTGCTTCAAGGTATCCTCATACTGGATTCCCTTGACATCTACGGCAGGCATATCGAATTGAACGTGCGTATTCTTACGCAACTTGTTCAGGAAATCTTCTTTTTTCATTTTACTTTCCCCTCCTTCCACAATTGATGAAAACTCTTCTTCGCAAACTCAGGCATGGCGTGACCGATACCCCACGCATTCCAATTGCTGAAGTGCGTGCAGCATTCAGGAACCAGGTTGACAAGCGGAGCAAACTTCAGGGCGGTGGTGTAGAGCGCAGGACGGTCGAAGAGATACTTCATACCATTCGACATCGCTCTCTTCACAGGATTAGCCTTGCCCAGTTTCTCCAGACTCTGGCGCCAAGCGTAAATCTGAGAACCAGGACCCACCTTGGAAGGGCAGACATTGTCGCAAGACAAGCACAAGGTGCAGGCAGAAACATTATCGCTGTACTTCTGAGGATTCTTCAGCATTCCCAGGTTCACACCGATAGGACCCGGAATGAAATAGGTGTAGCTATATCCGCCTGAACGGCGATAAACCGGACAGGTATTCATGCAGGCTCCGCAGCGCATGCACTTCAAGGTCTGCCAGTGGTCCCTGTCGGCAAGAATATCGCTTCTGCCATTATCCACCAGAACCACATGCATCTCGGCACCCGGACGAGCCTGACGGAAATGAGAGGTAAAGGCGGTGGTAGGCTGACCGGTTCCGCAGCGGCAGAGCAGACGCTGGAATACAGCCAGTGACTTATAGTCAGGAACCAGCTTCTCGATACCCATCGCCACGATGTGGAGCTTAGGCATGGAAGTGGTCATATCGGCATTACCCTCGTTGGTGCAGACCACGCAATCGCCGGTGGCAGCCACGCCGAAGTTGCAGCCGGTCATACCTGCTCCAGCTTCCATAAACTGGTCGCGCAGATGATGGCGGGCGCAGCGGGTCAGATAAGTAGGATCGTAGTTTCCGATTTCCTTGGAGATTCCCTTCTCCTCGAACATCTTTCCCACTTCCTCACGCTTCAGGTGGATGGCAGGCATCACGATGTGGCTTGGCTTCTGCCCCAAGAGCTGGATGATGCGCTCACCCAGGTCGGTCTCCACCACGTCAATGCCGTGCTGCTCCAGGTAAGGATTCATCTCGCACTCCTCGGTGAGCATCGACTTCGACTTCACCATCTTCTTCACATGGTGATCTTTCAGAATGCCGAGCACAATCTCGTTAAACTCCTGTGCATCCTTTGCCCAGTGCACCTTTACCCCACGGCTCTCCAGGTTCTTGGAAAACATATCGAGGTAATCGGCAAGATGGGTGATGGTGTGCATCTTGATTTCAGACGCATGCTCGCGTAGGTCTTCCCACTCAGGAAGTTCCTGCGCCATCTTATCTCTCTTCTGACGAACAGACCAGAAGGTAGCGTCGTGCCAGGTGGTCTTCTCTACATTCTGCGTAAACTTCGCAGCTCTCTTGGAATGTTCTGTACTCATAATCCTGCAGCTAAAATTTGAACAACATGGATAAACTTAATCGGCATCTTCTCCTTCTTGGCAATACCCGCCATGTGCATCAGACAGGAAGAATCCGGTCCGGTGACATATTCGGCACCCGTAGCCATGTGGCGCTTGATCTTATCCTCTCCCATTCGGATAGAAACGGCAGGCTCCTCGATAGAGAACATACCGCCGAATCCGCAGCACTCATCCTTGCGCTCCGGTTCGTGGATGGTAATGCCTTCCACCATATTCAACAGGTCGATAATCTTGTTGAACGGCTTGATGTGTCGCTCAGATGGCGACGACAAGCCAAGTTCCCGCACACCATGGCAACTGTTGTGCACACTCACCACGTGCGGGAATTTGCCAGGCACATGATCCACCTTCAGCACATCGTGAAGGAACTCCACAACATCCATAATCTTCTTTGATGAAATACACTCGTGCTTACCCTCCAGAATCTTAGGGTAATACACCTTTACGTAAGCGGCACATGAAGCTGAAGGAGCTACGATGTAATCGTAATCCTTGAAAAGCTCATCAAATGTCTCTATGACCTTCTCCGACTTGTCCTGAAAACCCGCATTAGCCATCGGCTGACCGCAGCAAGTCTGCTTTTCGGGATAGCCGACATCCAGTCCGTAGTGCTTTAATAACTTGTATGTAGCCACACCCGCTTCAGGGTATAAAGCATCCACATAACAAGGGACGAATAATCCGACTTTCATTGTTGTTATCACTTTATCTTGTAAGCTATTATTTAATCTAATTCTACATTGACTATAAGCCGCTGCAAAAGTAATAAAAAAAACGGAAAAGACGAATCTTTTATCTCAGAAATATGAATAATTCATGTTATTTAACTGTAAAGATTTGCAGAAAATTTGGAGAAACGAAATAAATAGCGTATCTTTGCATACCGAAATAGAAAATAAACTTATAGTTAAATAACATGATGAAGAAACAGCTTAAGAAAGTCCTAGTCCTGGGTTCCGGTGCTTTGAAGATCGGCCAGGCAGGTGAGTTTGACTATTCCGGTTCGCAGGCTCTCAAGGCGCTGCGCGAGGAGGGTATTAGTTCCGTCCTTATCAATCCTAACGTTGCTACAATTCAGACGAGTGAAGGTATTGCTGACAAGGTTTACTTCTTGCCGGTGACACCTTTTTTTGTAACTGAAATTATCAAGAAGGAGCGCCCAGACGGCATTATGCTGGCTTGGGGTGGACAGACGGGTTTGAACGTTGGTACAGAACTTTACCTCAGCGGCGTGCTCAAGGAGTATGGCGTGGATGTGTTGGGTACCTCTGTAGAGGCTATCATGAACACAGAAGACCGCGACCTCTTCGTTAAGGAGCTCAACAAGGTTGATCTCAAGGTTCCAGTAAGCCACGCTTGCGAGAACATGGAGGAGGCTGTGGCTGCGGCCCGCAACATCGGCTACCCTATCATGATCCGTTCTGCCTATGCGCTGGGTGGTCTCGGTTCTGGTGTCTGCAAGACTGAAGAGGAGTTCAAGGAGATTGCTGAATCGGCATTCACTTTCGCACCTCAGGTACTCGTTGAGGAGAGCCTGAAGGGATGGAAGGAGATAGAGTTCGAGTGTATCCGTGATGCGAACGACCGTTGCTTCACCGTTGCCTCTATGGAAAACTTCGACCCACTCGGAATCCATACAGGTGAGTCTATCGTTGTGGCTCCAACCTGTTCTCTTACCGACGAGCAGGTGAAGATGTTGCAGGACATCGCCGTGAAGTGCGTTCGTCACCTCCAGATTGTAGGTGAGTGCAACATCCAGTATGCTTTCAATGCTGAGACCAACGACTACCGTATCATCGAGATCAACGCTCGCTTGAGCCGTTCTTCTGCCCTCGCTTCTAAGGCTACAGGTTATCCTTTGGCTTTCGTTGCTGCCAAGATTGCCCTCGGTTATACACTCGACCAGATTGGCGAGATGGGTACTCCTAACTCTGCTTATGTAGCTCCATCACTCGACTATATGATCTGTAAGATTCCTCGTTGGGACCTCACCAAGTTTGCCGGTGTAAGCCGCAAGATTGGTTCTTCCATGAAGTCTGTAGGCGAAATCATGTCTATCGGCCGCTCATTCGAGGAGATGCTCCAGAAGGGTCTCCGTATGATTGGTCAGGGAATGCACGGTTTCGTTGGCAACGACCACACCAAGTTCGACAACCTGGATGAGGAGCTTTCCAACCCTACCGACCTCCGTATCTTCGCCATCGCCCAGGCTTTGGAGGAAGGTTACACCATCGAGCGCATCGAGGAGCTGACCAAGATTGACCCTTGGTTCATCGAGCGCATGAAGAATATCGTAGATTACAAGCACAAGCTTTCTGAATATAATACTTTGGAGGAGATTCCAGCCGAGGTATTGCGCGAGGCTAAGGTATTGGGCTTCTCTGACTTCCAGATTGGCCGCTTCGTATTGAAGACTCAGAACACCAACATGGAGAAGGAGGTGCTCGCTGTTCGTGCCCTGCGCAAGAAGCTGAACATTCTTCCTGCCGTGAAGCGCATCCCTACTGTGGCTAGCGAGCATCCAGACCTCACCAACTATCTCTACATGACTTACGCCGTAGAGGGTTACGACATCAACTACTACAAGAACGAGAAGTCTGTCATCGTTCTCGGTTCGGGTGCTTACCGCATCGGTTCTTCCGTAGAGTTCGACTGGTGTTCAGTAAACGCCATCAACACAGCCCGCAAGTTGGGTTACAAGTCAATCATGATCAACTACAACCCGGAGACCGTATCTACCGACTACGATATGTGCGACCGTCTCTACTTCGATGAGCTTTCATTCGAGCGTGTACTCGATGTCATCGACCTGGAGTCACCACGTGGTGTGATTGTTTCTGTGGGTGGTCAGATTCCAAACAACCTGGCTATGAAGCTCCATCGCCAGTCTGTGCCAATTCTGGGTACATCTCCTGTCAACATCGACCGTGCCGAGAACCGCGGTAAGTTCTCTGCCATGCTTGATAAGTTGGGCATCGACCAGCCTAAGTGGAGCGCCCTCACCTCTATGGAGGATGTTCAGAAGTTCATCGACGAGGTAGGCTATCCTGTGCTCGTTCGTCCATCTTACGTTCTTTCCGGTGCAGCCATGAACGTTTGCCACAACGATGACGAGTTGCGTCGCTTCCTGGAGGCAGCTTCTGAGGTTTCCAAGGAATACCCAGTAGTTATCTCCCAGTTCATGACAGAGACCAACGAGATTGAGTTCGACGGTGTGGCTCAGAATGGTGAGATTGTAGAGTATGGTATTTCAGAGCACGTAGAGTATGCAGGTGTTCACTCAGGTGACGCTACCATGACCTTCCCTGCCCAGCAGATTTCCTTTGCTACAGCCCGTCAGATCAAGAAGATTTCACGTGCCATCGCCAAGGAGCTCAACATCTCGGGTCCTTTCAATATCCAGTACCTGGCTAAGGGTCGCGATGTGAAGGTGATCGAGTGTAACCTCCGTGCATCCCGTTCGTTCCCATTCGTGAGCAAGGTATTGAAGCGCAACTTCATCGAGACTGCTACCCGCATCATGCTCGACGCTCCATATCAGAAGCCAGACAAGTCTGCCTTCGATATCGACCGTATGGGTGTGAAGGCATCACAGTTCTCATTCGCCCGTTTGCAGAACGCCGACCCTGTTTTGGGTGTGGATATGAGTTCTACCGGTGAGGTAGGTTGTATGGGTGATACTTTCGAGGAGGCATTGCTCAACTCATTGATTGCCACCGGCTACAAGATTCCTTCAAAGGACAAGGGCATCATGCTTTCAAGCGGTGGTGCGAAGGAGAAGGCTTCTCTGCTCGACGGTGCCCAGGCGCTGGTGAAGAACGGTTACACCATCTATGCTACAGCCGGCACAGCGAAGTTCCTGAACGAGAACAACGTGAAGGCTACAGCCGTAGGATGGCCTGATGAGGACCACAAGGATATTCCTAACGTGATGCAGATGATTGCCGACCACAAGTTCGACCTCATCGTCAACATCCCTAAGAATCACACCAAGCGTGAGTTGACCAATGGTTACAGAATCCGTCGTGGTGCCATCGACCACAACATTCCTCTGTTCACCAATGCCCGTCTGGCTTCCGCCTTCATCGAGGCATTCTGCACATTGAGCCAAGATCAGCTTCAGATCAAGAGCTGGCAGGAGTACGAGTAATTTCGTTGTTTTTTAGGCACGGATTACACGGATTACACGGATTTTTATGAGAGATGATTATCGCTTTGCTTATATTAGCACCATAAATCCGTGTAATCCGCGTAATCCGTGCCTTTTCTATATTATGCCACACCCTCCAAGCCTTATAGGGCTTTTATTTTATTCCCCGCCATGAGAAAAAGAAGGCGAAATGATGGCTATCTCATTATTTTATTGTACCTTTGCAAACAGAAATAAAAATAAGGAATGATAGTTTGTATAGCAGAGAAACCTAGCGTGGCTAAGGACATCGCCCGAATCATCGGGGCTACGTCGGCGCGCGACGGTTATATGGAAGGTAATGGTTACCAAGTAACATGGACTTTCGGCCACCTTTGTGAGCTGAAAGAACCGGATGATTATACTCCGATGTGGAAACATTGGAGCCTTGCGGCGTTGCCGATGATTCCACAGCGCTTCGGCATCAAGCTCATCAACGATGAAGGCATCAAGAAGCAGTTTGCCACCATCGAAAAACTGATGCAGGCTGCCGACAGCATCATCAACTGCGGTGACGCCGGACAGGAAGGAGAACTCATCCAGAGATGGGTGATGCAGAAGGCGCAGGCGAAATGCCCCGTCAAGAGACTGTGGATTTCATCCATGACCGATGAGGCCATCAAGCAGGGATTCCAGGAACTGAAAGACCAGGGGGAATATCAGTCACTCTATCTTGCCGGACTTTCCCGTGCCATCGGCGACTGGATTCTCGGCATGAACGCCACCCGACTTTACACATTGAAATATGGTCAGAACAGACAGGTGCTCAGCATCGGTAGAGTGCAGACCCCTACCCTTGCCCTCATCGTAAACCGCCAGAAGGAAATCGACAACTTTGTTTCCGAGCCTTACTGGGTACTCGCCACCATCTATCGCGACACCCAGTTTACGGCTACCAGTGGCAAGTTTACCAGCAAGGAGGAAGGCGAGAAGGCATTCAGCACCATCGCCGGCAAACCCTTCACCGTTACCGACGTAAGCAAGAAGAAGGGAAACGAGGCGCCGCCTCATCTCTACGACCTCACCTCGCTGCAGGTGGATTGCAACAAGAAGTTTGCTTACTCTGCCGATATTACGCTGAAACTCATCCAGAGTCTCTACGAGAAGAAGTACACCACTTATCCTCGTGTAGATACCCAGTTTCTCACAGACGATATCTATCCGAAATGTCCGCAGATTCTGAATGGTGTGAGCCAGGCAAGAATAGCCAGTCAGCAGAAATACCTGCCGCTCATCCAGCAGCTCGCCGCCACCGGAAAGAAGTTGCCTAAGAGCAAGAAGGTATTCGATAACAGCAAGGTGACCGACCACCACGCCATCATCCCAACCGGTGTTCCGCCAACCGGACTCACCGATATGGAGGCGAACGTGTATGATCTCATCGCCAAGCGCTTCATCAGCGTGTTCTATCCGGACTGTAAATTCTCTACCACCACCGTATTGGGCGAGGTAATCAACGAAGACGGACCAAAACCGGAAAAGATAGAGTTCAAGGTGAGCGGCAAGGAGATTCTGGAACCAGGCTGGCGAGTAGTCTATGCCAAGGATGCGAAGAATGCCGATGACGACGATGCAGATAATGCCAACGGAAACGATGGCGGAAATGCAGGCGATGGAAACGGAAACGGTGCCAAGAAGGAAGTGGTAGAAGAGCGAACCCTCCCTTCTTTCGTGAAAGGCGAATCGGGCGACCATCAGCCTACCCTGACGGGAAAATGGACCACGCCACCGAAGTATTACACCGAGGCAACCCTGCTCCGTGCGATGGAGACAGCGGGTAAATTCGTGGAAGACGAGGAACTTCGTGCAGCCTTGAAGGAGAACGGCATCGGCCGTCCATCATCCCGTGCCGGCATCATCGAGACTCTCTTCAAGCGCCACTACATCCGCCGCCAGCGCAAGAATCTGATGGCAACTCCAACAGGTATCGAACTCATCGACACCATCCATGAGGAACTCCTGAAGAGCTGTGAGCTGACGGGTATCTGGGAGAAAAAGCTCCGAGACATCGAGCACAAAACCTACGACCCTGCCGAATTCATCAATGGTTTGAAAGAGCAGATCAACCAGATTGTCATCGATGTCTTATCAGATAACAGCAGCCGAAGAGTCACCATCATGACGGAGGAAGACCTCAAGAAAAAGCCGGAAAAGAAGAAAACGGCGGCGAAGAAGGCTGAAGCAAAGAAGGCTGAAGCAAAAAAGGTTGAAACAAAGAACGCTGAAGCCAAGAAGCCAGAAGCAAATAAGCCAGAAGCAAATAAGCCAGAAGCAAATAAGCCAGAAGCCGACCCAATGGTAGGCAAGCCATGTCCGCTCTGCGGCAAGGGCGTCATCATCAAGGGCAAGACCGCCTATGGTTGCAGCAACTGGAAATCCGGCTGCCAATATCGCCAGCCATTCTCGCAGATGTAATAAGATATAGCTCAAGTTTCGCATATAAGCTCCACACGCCCTGAAAGGGCAGAAGCTCCTAGCCCAGGGCAGCACCCTGGGTAATCATGGACGCAAGCCTGTCGCCCTGTAAGGGCAAAAGCTTCAAAGCACGAGGCAATTTATAAAGCTTTTGCCCTTACAGGGCGCCTTGCAGACTGCTACTATACCCAGGGCGATGCCCTGGGCTAGGGGCTTCTGCCCTTTCAGGGCGTGTGGGAGAGTTGCTTGCGAAAGTTCAGTAAAATAATTAAGTTGTTCCATTATGAAGCATATTAGATTTTATCAAATCATAACAGCCGTCTGTTGCCTCCTCCTGATGAGTTGCGGCATCGACAAGAACCTGAAGAAGGGAGAGAAGTTCCTGGCTTTAGGCGAATACTACGATGCTGCCGACCAGTTTAAGCAGGCTTACACCAAGACACCTTCCAAGGAGCGTGCCAGCCGTGGCAAGATAGCCCTGAAGATGGCGCGCTGCTACGACAAAATCAACTCCACCCCCAAGGCGATTGCCGCCTATCGCAACGCCGTGCGCTACAACCAGGCTTCCATCGACGACCGTCTGGCTTACGCCCGTCTGCTCCTGAAAAACGGAGAATACAAGCAGGCGGAAAAGGAATTCAGAATCCTCGTCGATTCACTTCCCGACAACGTGCTTGCCCGAAACGGCTTGAAATCGGCACAGCTCGCCCCTACCTGGAAGAGGGAAGGAAGCCGATATAAGGTGAAGAAGATGGATGTGTTCAACTCCCGAAGAGACGACTATTCACCGATGCTTCTGGGCGATGAGGCCGACCAGCTCTATTTCACCTCTACCCGCAACGAGGCGCAGGGCGATGAACTCAGCGGAATCACCGGAACCAAGGCAGGCGACATCTTTCTTTCTGAAAAGGATGACAAGGGAAAATGGAGCAAACCGGAAGCCATCGCCTCGGGCCTCAACACCGCCTACGACGAGGGTGCCTGCTGTTTCGCTCCCGATGGCAGGGAGATGTATCTCACGCAATGCGTCACCGATGCATCTGCTCCCCGATTCGCCCAAATCGTCACCTCCAGCCGCTCGGATGCGGCATGGGGAAAGCCGAATCCGCTGGAACTCACCAAGGATACCCTGAGCACCTACGCCCATCCGGCTGTCAGTCCGGATGGCGAATGGCTCTATTTCGTATCAGATATGCCGGGCGGCGTAGGCGGATACGACATCTGGCGCGTGCGCATCACCGCAGCCGGACTGGGGGGTGTGGAAAACCTCGGCGAACCCATCAATACCCCGGGCGACGAGATGTTCCCTACCTTCCGTCCTAACGGCGACCTCTATTTCAGCAGCAATGGTCATGTAGGAATGGGCGGTCTCGACGTCTACATCGCCAAGGTGGATAAGAAAACCAAGCAATATAAGGTAACCCATCCCGGTTATCCGCTGAATTCCGAGGCCGATGATTTCGGAATGACCTTCGAAGGTCCGCACAACCGCGGTTTCTTCTCATCCAATAGAAAGGATGGACGCGGCTACGACCACATCTATTCCTTCGAGAATCCGGAGATTGTTACCACCATGAAGGGTTGGGTTTACGAGATGGATGGCTACGAATTGCCAGCCGCCCAGGTTACGGTGGTAGGAAACGACGGAACCTACAAGAAGTTGCCGGTGAAGAGCGACGGTTCTTTCACCATGCCTATCAACACCAAGGTTGATTATCTGGTGATGGCGTCCTGCAAGGGATTCCTCAACCACAAGGAGGAACTGCGTGTGGATTCGGCGAAGGAAAGCAAAGAGTACGTACTCCAGTTCCCATTGGCTTCCATCACCGCCCCAGTGCTCATCGACAACATCTTCTACGATTTCGACAAGGCTACGCTGACGCCAGCCAGCACCAAGTCGCTCGACGAACTGGTGGGACTGCTCAAGGAGAATCCTAACGTTACCATCGAACTGAGTGCGCATTGCGACTACAAGGGCAATGCCGAATACAACAAGCGATTGTCTCAGCGCCGTGCCCAGTCGGTGGTCAACTATCTGATAGCCCACGGCATTGAGAAGGAGCGTCTTACCCCTGTGGGCTATGGCAAGGAGCGACCAAAGAAGGTTCGCAAGAAACTGACCGAGAAATATCCTTGGCTCAAGGAGGGCGATGAGCTTACCCAGGAGTTTATCCTGAAACAGAGCAAGGAACATCAGGAAATCTGCAACCAGATCAACCGCCGCACCGAGTTCATCGTGCTCCGCACCACCTATAATATGTTTGATGAGAAGGGCAATCTGAAGAATCCTCCAAAACCGAAGCCAAAGAAGGAGGAGGAATCCGAAGGAAACGGCTTCGATTTCGAATTTGATTTGGAATAAAAAAGAATGTGCTGAAGTTTGGAGGAGGGTGTGTCATAAGTCCATGACACACCCCCTCTTATTTTTTCCCTTAAGACTAAATTTATTTTTCCTTAAGGCTAAATTTATTTTCCCTTAAGGCTAAATATTTCGTGCAATCCGTTCCTTATCTATTCCTAGCATCCGCCAGTTCATTATATCCCCACACCATGATGAGGACAACGATGCCTGCCAGCATCATCCAGAGATTCTGCGAATTTCCGAAAGAATCTATCCCATGCCTGATGGCATGGAAACCCGTAAGCAGGAAATCAATCTTCATGCCATAGAGCCAGCCCTGAATCTGCTCCCAGCCCTGACAGAGCACGGCAGCAATCACTCCTATCGCCACGCACACCGCCGTCCACAGATGTTCCAGGCGATGGCGCTTCGCCAACGCAATGTGGAATTCCAGCAACGACTGCTCCGTTTCCATAGCCGGCAAAGCCTGCATCACCCTGTCTGAAAAACCATCGTCAGGAATCTCAGCCATCTTGTTATCGGCAAAGAATGCCTGCAAGAGTTGCTCGTCTGAAGCACCCAGCAGGTCAACATCCATGCTCTGTATCTTATCATTCTTTTTATCGGTCATAACCATTATGCTTTAAGTAACTTGCAAGTTTCTGTTTTCCACGCGAGAGATGCGACTTGATGGTGCCTTGCGCCATCCCCGTCACCTCTGCAATCTTATCTATAGAGAGTCCATCCATCAGCTGCAGCGTGATGCATGTACGTTCGTTCTCGCTCAATATCTGCAGGGCATTGAGCAAATCCATCTTCAATCCGCTATTCACGCCCTGCGCATTCTGCCGGGCCACCGCCGGCGTATCAATATCCTGCGTCGCCTTGTGACTGCGGTTGTAATCATACCACACGTTATAGGCGATGCGGTAAAGCCAAGTGGAAAACTGTGCCGTACCCTTGAAACTCGCCAGATGGGTATAGGCCTTCACAAAGGTATCCTGAGCCAAGTCGTCACTCAGCTGCACATCTCCCAGCGTCTGACGCAGGAAAAACCCACGAATAGGTGATTGATACTTCTTGACCAGCAAGTCGAACGACTTGCGGTCGTGAAGCATCACCACCTTCGTGACGAGAGAAATATCGGATAACTTTTCCACTATATATTAACTAATAATTATTCTATCTTTGATTCTTTATACCGGAGTTCCATTATACCCCGTTCCCTGGTTACCATGACGGTTCTTCCACCAGTCCTTGATGGCTGGAAGCAAGCCTATCAGGGTCTGCCCCAATCCATAGAAGCCTATCAAGGCTCCTATGCCGGCAAGGAAATCAACAGACCACCACGAGAACATGGCGCACAAGCCGGCTCCCAGGAAGACGTTTCTCAATCCGCGCTTCACCAGATATTCATCACTCTGCTTGTCTATCGGACGGTCGCTCTCCGGAACATTGATGCCCTTCTCCATCGCCATCTCAGCCAGTTTGATTCGGTCGTTATGGCGGCGAACCAGATATCTGATAAGCAGGATGAAGACAATCAGCGGAGCCAGGATAAAAAGCAATCCGAAGATGACGCAAAAGATGACCACCACACCCAGCATACCGCTGCCGAATACCGAACCGATGAAATCGAACGGGTCATCATAATTTTCCAAACTGTACTTGGAATGATAAGCACGGGTATCATCATAGTCGCAAGCATCATTGATGGCAGTATCCGCACAGGCGGTATCCGAGTAAGCCTCCAGCGGCCCGTCATCCTGGGCAGAAGCTTTCTGCTCAGCCGAAGCAGTCTTCCCATCTGCCGCCTTTTCCTGCGCATCCTGCTGATCCACCTGCTGCGCAGTAGGATGATAACGATGTTTCGGAGCAGAAGACGCCCAAGACACCTGCGTAGCTCCCATGCTCATAACGAGCGCCAATGCTAATATTGCTTTCTTCATATCTATCAATATTTTTATGGTTTTACCTTATTTTTTATTAATTTTTCTATGTCTTAGACGCATCTCTTCCCGATTTAGTTGCAAAGGAACGAAATTTTTCTTATTTTTGCAAAGGATTAGAGATACTTTTGCTCTTTTTGGGGCTTATTTATACTCTTCAAATAGATATTTACACATTATTATATATAATAGATGGCTAAGATTTTACCAGAAGATTTCAGAAAATATACCCTTGGGCTGATGGGCGAGGAATTGTACCAGCAGCTGGAACAGGGAATTACAGAGGGCGAAGCACCTACCAGCATCCGACTCAATCCTTTTAAATGCAAGGAGGGAGAGGATGTTAATTCTCAAAAAGAGGGAGAGCAGAAAGTGATGGGCGAACCTATCCCTTGGTGTCCTTCCACGGGCAGATACCTGGCTACCCGCCCCAACTTCACCTTCGACCCATGGCTCCATGCCGGAAAGTATTACGTGCAGGAAGCCTCATCCATGTTTGTTGACCTGGTGATTCGCCAACTGGTTCACGAACCCGTGATGATGCTCGACCTCTGTGCGGCTCCTGGCGGAAAGTCCACTGCCGTGCGTGCTGCCCTGCCAGAAGGAAGTCTGCTCTTCAGCAACGAACCGATGCGCACCCGTTCGCAGATTCTTGCCGAGAACATTCAGAAATTCGGTCATCCCGACATGATTGTCACCAACAATTATCCACGTGACTACAAGAAGTCGAAGCTTCAGTTCGACGTGATTCTCACCGATGTGCCTTGCTCGGGCGAAGGCATGTTCCGCAAGGACGATGGAGCCATCGCCGAATGGAGCCTGCAGAATGTGGACAACTGCTGGCATCTGCAGCGCGAAATCGTGAGCGACATCTGGAGCTGTCTGAAACCGGGCGGCATCCTCATCTACTCCACCTGTACCTTCAATGCCCACGAAGACGAGGAGAACATCGCATGGATTTGCGAGGAACTGGGTGCTGAACCTGTAGCCTTAACCGGCATCGATGATTCCTGGAACATTACGGGCAATCTCATCGGTTCCAGCATCCCCGTCTATCGCTTCCTCCCAGGCAAGACCCGAGGCGAAGGCATCTTCCTCGCCGTACTCCGCAAGGAAGGCGAAGAAGAGGAAAACGTGCTCCTGAGCTATGCTGCCAAAGCAGAAAAAGACAAGAAGAAGGGAAAAGCCAAGAAGGGAATGAATGCCGACCAGAAGGGAAAAGCTGGAAAGGGAAACAAGAACAACGCAGGAAAAGCTGGAAAAAGCAACAAGAATGTGTTGACGATGATTCCCGGCAACTGGATTCGCAGCACCAGCGATGCGCTGGAGGAAGGCGAATATGGCATGGGCTACGACTATCAGAAGACAGAAGATGGTGATGTCTATGCCATTCCGCAAAGATGGCAATACATCTACGAACTGGCAAAGAACAGTCTGAAGGTGATTCATGCCGGCATCAAACTGGGAACCGACAAGGGCAAGGGCCTCATCCCCGACCAGTGTCTCGCCCTCTCCACCATGCTCAACACAGATGCCTTCCCGCAGGAGGAGCTGTCGTACGAAGATGCCATCCGCTATCTGCGCAAGGAAGCCGTCACCCTGCATGTGGATTCTCCTAAGAAATATGTACTGGTCACCTATCAGGGAGTGCCGTTAGGCTGGGAAAAGAATATCGGCAACCGTGCCAACAACCTCTATCCGCAAGAGTGGAAAATCAAGAGCACCCACGTGCCGGAGAAACAAATTATTATTAATAGTTTATAGTTAATAGTTTATAGCTTATGCTCAGCATCATCGCCTGCATATCGCAAACCAATAGAGCAATCGGCTATCAGAACCGGTTGCTCTATCATATTAAATCCGATTTAACCCGCTTCCGCGAACTCACCACGGGGCACGCCATCATCATGGGCCGCAAAACCTATGAGTCACTCCCCAATGGTGCCCTGCCCCATCGCCGGAACATCGTTGTTTCCAATAGTATGAAAGAGATGGAAGGCTGCGAAGTGTATCCTAATCTGGATGCGGCATTAAAGGCTGCAGAAAGTCCCCAAGAAACATTCATCATCGGTGGCGAAAGCATCTATCGCCAAAGCCTTCCTGCTGCCCACAAGCTCTATCTCACCGTGGTAGATGATACCCCGCAACAAGCTGATGCCTTCTTTCCGGAAATCAATCCCGAAGAATGGAAACTGATAGAAAAAGAAATGAGGAACGAAAACGGATTATCGTTCTCATTCCTCACCTATTTAAAAAAGTAACTTCTATTTTCTATCCTGTCAAGCAAAAGCTTGAATCAACAGAGGTCGTTCTGCAGAAAATCTCTTTATTCTGCAGAAGCCTCGCCCTCTTCCTCCTCATTCTCCTCTTCAGGAGCCATCGTCTTAAGGTCCTTCATAGACAACTGGCGGTTGATGGCAGCATTGAAAGAGATGATGGTCTCGCTGCGAGACAAGCCCAGAGGCTGCAACTTGTCGTGGATAATCTCCAACAGATGATGGTTGTTGATGGCATAAATCTTGATGAACATATCAAAACCACCTGTGGTATAATGACACTCCACTACCTCAGGAATCTTCTTCAGTTCTTCCACTACCTGGTCGAACTTCTCAGGTTCCTTCAGGAACAAACCCATGTAGGCACAAGTCTCATAACCGATCTTCTCCGGATCGATGATAAACTGTGAACCCTTGATAATGCCTAGGTTTGATAGCTTAGCCACACGCTGATGAATAGCTGCACCGCTCACATTGCAAGCGCGTGCTACTTCCAAAAATGGAATACGGGCATCCTGAGAAATCAGCTTCAGGATCTGCCTATCTAATGAATCTAATACTTGTTTTGCCATTTCGATATTATTATTTGAGTGCAAAGTTAGCACTTTTTTTTAAGAAATGCAACTTTTTAAAAGAAAATGACAACAAATTAATATTATTTTTCCTTTTAGACCACTTTATTGCCCTTTTTCCACCGCCGAATAGCTTATTTTAAGTGCTTTTGCCTCGCGCAAAGCCTGCTTCACATCGGTAATCACACCCATCTTCGTCTCCCTGTCGGCCTTGATGGAAACGGTCATCAGTTTCTGGTCTTCCGGCGACATACGCTTCTTCTCGGCACTGATGTAATCCATCACCTCGGGAGCCGTGGCAAACTTATCGTTCAGCTGTATCTGCGTTCCCGTTCCCATCTTGCCCTGCTGGTCCTTGGTAGGTTTACCGATATAGATATGGCTCACCGCCGATTTCTTGGTCAACCGAGTAAGATGCTTTCCCTCGGGCATGCGGCATTCCACCTTCAGGGTAACCTGTCGCATGTGGGTAACAATCATGAAGAAGAAGAGCACGGAGAAAATCAAATCAGGCAGGGATGAAGTGTTCAGTCCCGGCACTTCGTGCGATTTCTTGCGGAAATTCATCATTTCGTGCCTCCTTTCTGTTCCTCGGCATTGGCATCAATGCGCTTGTCAGAATAGGTTGTGGCATTGGCATACGATTCCGTGATGCGCTGCGGACAGAGCTTTCTCACCTCCTCCTTCTGGTCATTGCCCAGTTGGGCATAATCCATGTGATATTTCTTCTGCGAAGTCTCGTTTCTCAGTTGGCTGTAAGCCTCCATCAGTTCGTTCTGCATCTGGAAATAGAGATTGTAATCCGCCTCCCTGTCGCTCTCCACAGAAATCAGATGCTTCTTTCCCAGGCGATGCACCAGTCGGATTACCTCGTCTTTCAGCTGTCCCACCTTCATCGGGCGGTCGTTAACCAGCAGGCTATCTCCAGCCGTAAGACGGATAGCCAGCAGATTCTCCTTATCCACCACCGATTCCTGTCGCTCCTTGTTCTGAGGTTCAGGCGAAGGAAGCTGGCGCAGCAATCCCTTATCCACATCCATCGATGTGGTGACAAGGAAGAATATCAGCAGCATGAACGAGATGTCGGCTGTTGAGGTGGTATTCAATCCCGGGGTTTCGTGACTTTTCCTTCTAATCAGCATTTTCTTGAATTATTTTTTCTTACGAATATAACGGGTGGCACCAAAGCAGACGGCGCCGATGCCTGCCACCAGCATCAGAAGCGAGGTGATGACAAACATATCTGAAAGCTTCAGCCATATCCAGTCGGCATAGTTCTCACCATTGATCAGCATCGGATCGGAACTGCCCAAGAGGAAGGATAGCACCAGGATGGCGAGTGTGCCCAACCAGGTGATGCGGAAGATGCGGCGCACAGGCACTCCATTCACCACCGCCTCCGACTTGGCGCCCCGATAATCCCTGACCATCGAATAGACCGCCAGCCCCACGCCTCCTATCAGGAAGAGCCACATCAGGATGATGAGCACATCCGTAAAGAGCGGCGCATTGAAGTCGGGATTCTCCAGGAAAGGCATGTCGTAGCCCACCAGGAAGAACAGAGCGAACACTACCACCGCCAGGCCTATCAGAATGAAGAACACCTGCTGTGATATCTGCTCGGCAGACTTATGCTTCGCATTTAATTTCGACTTTGAAAATTGAAATTTACCCATTTCTCTCTTCGTTTATTTGCTCGTTTATTTGCCCTAGGCAATCATTATTTGCTCTTAGCAATAATATCCATTAACGTTACAGCCGATTCCTCCATCTGGCTGGTAAGATGCTCCACCTTCGAGAGGATGTAGTTATAGAACACCTGCAGAATCAGCGCCACGATGATACCGAAGATGGTAGTAATCAGCGCCACCTTCATACCCGAAGCCACGATGGTAGGACTGATATCGCCTGCCTGCTGAATCTGGTCGAACGACATCACCATACCAATCACCGTGCCCAGAAATCCGAGCGATGGTGCCATGGCAATGAAGAGCTTGATCCAGGAGCATCCCTTTTCAAGGTTGGCAGCCTGCACCGTGCCATAACCGCTGACAGATCGCTCGATGTCGTCGAGGCTTTCGCTGATGTGCATCAGTCCCTGGTAGCAGATAGAAGCCACCGGTCCGCGGGTGTTGCGGCAGAGGTCTTTCGCCCCCTCCAAATCTCCAGCCGTCACCTTCTGGTCGATATCCGCCATCAGTTTCTTGGCATTGATTTCCGAAAGACTGAGATAGATGATTCTCTCGATGCAGAACGCCAGACCCACGATAAGGGCGATGGCAACGAGCGACATAAAGCCGGCATTACCCTCTATAAACTTCGTTTTAAGAGCCTGATGGAATCCCATGTTCTCCTCCTGTGCCATCATTGGCAGAGAACACATACAAGTGAAAATGAATATTGCGAAACGCGCAATAGCTGTATTTTTCTTCATAATCATATATACCTTATTATATATATAAGCGGAAAGAGGGGGATTCGAACCCCCGATTCCCTTTAGGGGAATACACGCTTTCCAGGCGTGCCTCTTCAGCCACTCGAGCACCTTTCCGTGTTTCGGATTGCAAAATTATCACTTTTAATTCAAAATGCCACATATTTGCTGTATTTTTATATATCTTTAACCAAAAGGAAAAAACATGGTGATTCCTGAAGAAAAACATGATACTTTCTGAAGAAAGACATAATCAGCCCGTGTACATGAGGATTCATGCCCACGGACGTGAGCACCGACGCCCGAGAACGCGGGTACACTTAACCGACAATTTCGGGCATAAACGCCCAAAGCCTTGGGCAAAGTTGGGCAAAGCCTTGGGTAAAGTTGTTCACTGCCTTGGATTGACTTTTCCTGATTTCAGTAGACACTTTTTTACTTTATAAACTAGAAAGGTAGACACTATCAATGTCATAAAACTGAAATAGTAGTCAGGTAGTTTTGTTAACATAATCTGCCAGTATGGATATACGTGTCCCATAACTTTTTCTCAACTTTTATAAGAAATCTCTTGCAGATATGAAAATAAAACCGTAACTTTGCGCAAAAGTTGATTTTAAAGACAGATTAGGAATTATGGTAGAGACAAACGATAGAATATTGCCAGTAGGCATCCAATCTTTTGAGAAAATCAGAAAGGGTGGATATTTGTATGTTGACAAGACAGATATTATCTGGCAACTTGCCAACAGAAATAAAACGTATAATTACCTGAGCCGCCCACGCCGCTTCGGTAAATCCATCCTTATCGATACGCTCGAAGCCTATTTCTTGGGCAAGAAGGAACTCTTCGAGGGATTAAAGATTATGAAGCTGGAGACGGAATGGGTAAAGAGACCAGTCATCAGACTGGATATGAGTCAGGCAGGAGCAGAGCCGGAAAGTATACAAAGCTACTTGGACGATATTTTCAATACTCTTGAAACGGAGTACGGAATAGTTGTGCGCCAGAATAGTTCTCTTGCCGTAAGATTCAAGAATATCATTGAAGCAGCTTACAACAAAACCGGACAGCAGGTTGCCATTCTTATCGATGAATACGACTCCCCTTTGCAGCATTCCTGGAAGACTCCACAACATAAAGCATGTACCGAAATCTATAGAGAAGTATTTGCAGTCTTGAAAGCACAGGATAAATACGAAAAGTTTGTCTTCATCACCGGTATCACCAAGTTTACGCAAATCTCTCTCTTCTCTGTGCTCAACAATCTGAGCAACATCAGCTTTGAGCCGGAATATGCTGCCATCTGCGGTATTACCAAGGAAGAACTATTACGTGATTTCAAGCCGGAAATCAACAAGTTGGCAGAATATGAAGACTGGACTTACGACGAAGCAGTAGCCAATCTGACGGCATATTATGACGGCTATCACTTCAGTCGCCGCAATATGGTGGATGTCTTCAATCCGTTCAGCCTCATCAATGCCTTGGCAGATTCTGATTTGAAGAACTACTGGGCTTCATCGGGTGCCACCACGCTGCTGCCAAAGTTTGTGGATGACATGGAAATCAAATTGGGTAATTTTGACCCATGCGCCATTCTCCGTCAAACCATAGAGACATCGGATGTGACAGGTGGCGGAGCTGAATTGTTTCTCTATCAGTCGGGCTATCTTACGATTAAGGATTATCAGATGGGAGTCTATATTCTGGGGTTCCCTAACACAGAAGTAAGGCAAGCACTTTATGAGACGGTGTTGCCTGCACTTACTCTGCGAAGCAATGGTGATATCCAATCTCCCCAGTCTGCTTTATTTCTTGCTCTTCAGCTTGGCAATCTATCCGAAGCCATGAAATGCCTGAAGGCGCTCATAGCGGACGTTCCCTACAGCAACAAGAAGCTTGCCAGCATGGATATGGAGGAACGCTACCGCCTGATTCTGAGCACCATCTTCAACGCCATCGGTTGCCGGGTGGAAGTAGAGAAGATGATAGCTACGGGCAGGATTGATATGGTGGTAGAAGTTACCAACTTCATCTATGTGCTGGAGTTGAAGCTGAGCAACAACGGCGGCGTGGATGCAGCCGAAGAGCAGATGAAAGCCAAGCAATATGCCGAGCCTTTCAAAGCTGATAAGCGCAAGGTAATTGCCCTTGCCATAGAACTGGATGATATGGGAAAGGGATTGGTAGATTGGAAGGAAGTATAATATTGCAAGAAGGGTCTATACGCCACCTGTTCATCGTGGCATATAGACCCTTGTCGTTGTATCTGTGTAAATCTGTGTAATCTGTAGGACAAAGAACAAGTCCCACAGATTTACACAGATATTTACCTTATAATATAAAATATGTGGGTTACTAACTTTTTCTGAAACTTTTCACAGAATTCTCTTGCGGGTTTGAAAATAAAGTCGTAACTTTGCGGCATGGATATTTAAAACAGATGATTATGAAGCAGGTAGAAGAAAGATATATCAGCTTGCTGACCGATTTCGGTTTCAAGCGAATTTTTGGAACAGCAATGAACAAGGATTTGCTCATTTGCT
>OGEE01000532.1_pt1 | contig 26816 bp, 25 predicted proteins | sample 1570571 | NCBI WGS metagenome assembly OGEE01 (sample SAMEA2582169, study PRJEB24529) | metagenome | biome: Human gut stool | place: China | collected 2011
CAGCTGCCGCACCTCGCTCGCCGTATCGGCACTTAGAATTATGCGGTATTGCCTTTACCTTGCGAGGATGCTTCCGTTTTGATGGGGAACGACCCGGTGCGTCGTTTTTTTGTTTGCGGAGATAAAATGTTAAAAGTACTGATTATAGTACATATTATCTGCTATGCTCGGCACATAGAAGGTACACATACCGGAAAAGGAGCAAAAATGCGATGGACGTTGAATAAAACAAGGTTTTTGGTCGGTAAAACGGACCAGGAGAATACCAGCCTGTGGCTACCGCTCTGGATGCACCTGTGGGATACGGCGGGCATCATGGAACGGCTGGTCCGGCAGTGGCTCCCGGAAAGCGTACAACGGGTCATGGGCTTTGAGCATGAGGAAGCATTGCTCGCGCATGCCCGGTTTCTGGGCGGGATCCATGATATAGGCAAGGCTACGGTAGTCTTTCAGGCGAATATCCTACGTACCCTGCCGGAGGCGCGGCAGAGGCTGGAAACATTGACGCCGCTGGACTGTCCTGAACAGAACCGTCGGGAGTCGCCGCATGCCCGGGCGGGCGAGGCGATCCTGCTGTGGGATGATTGTCCCGGCGGGATAGCTTCCATTGTGGGGGCGCACCACGGAAAGCCCCAGAGCTGCGCGGCGGTCGATGCCCAGCTGGAGTGCTGGGAGAGCAACTACTACCCCAAAGGACAGAAAAAGGTCTGGGAGAGCTTCTGGACAGAGCTGCTCATGACTGTTTTGCAGGACTGCGGCTTTGACGACACGGCGGAGCTGGATGATTTGGACCCGCAGGAGGAAGTGCTTCTGACCGGACTTCTGATCATGGCAGACTGGATCGCCAGCAATACGGAATACTTCCCCCTGATCCCGGTGGAGGAGCTGGGCAGCATGGAAGATTACCCGGCACGGGTGGACAGGGCGTGGGAAAAGCTGGCGCTGCCCTTCCCGTGGGAGGCACAGCCGGGCGTCGCCGATCTGCAGGAGTTTGCGGTGCGGTTCGGCTTTGCGCCCAATGCGGTGCAGAGGGCTGTTCTGAAGGCTGCAGATACCGCAGCGGAACCGGGTATTCTGATCTTGGAAGCACAGATGGGCGTGGGCAAAACCGAGGCGGCGCTGGCCGCTGCGGAGATTATGGCCAGCCGGTTCGGGCTGGGCGGTGTCTTTTTCGGGCTGCCCACACAGGCCACGGCAAACGGCATCTTTCCCCGGCTGCTTGGCTGGGCAGACACGCAGTCTGAGGAGACGCTGCCGCAGGCTATAAAGCTGGCACACGGCATGGCAGAACTGAACGAGTGCTATCTGCGGCTGCAGGGGCGCGGGGTGCAGTTGGAGGAGGACGCGCAGGAAGCGCATCAGGTGCAGGTACACCAGTGGTTTCGGGGAAACAAGCAGGCACTGCTGGCAAACTTTGTGATTGGCACAGTGGATCAGCTGCTGCTGGCGGCACTTGCCCAGAAGCACGTTATGCTGCGGCATCTGGGGCTTGCGGGCAAGGTGGTCATTATTGATGAGTGCCACGCCTACGATACCTACATGAACTGCTATCTGGACCGCGCACTGGAATGGCTGGGCTGGTACAAGGTGCCGGTCATCCTGCTGTCAGCCACCCTGCCTGCCCGGCGGCGTGCGGAACTGGTCGAGGCTTACCAGCAGAAAAAGGCTGCCCCGGACGCCCCATGGAAAACCAGCTGCGGCTATCCGCTGCTGACATGGACGGACGGCGCAGAGGTAAAGCAGACGGCTATCCCACCAGACGCACCCGGTAAAACGGTGCAGCTGACCACGCTCACAGAGCCGGAGCTGACCGCGCTGCTGCGCCGGAAGCTGGCAGAGGGCGGCTGCGCGGGAGTGATCGTCAACACGGTCAAAAAAGCGCAGAAGATCGCGCAGCTGCTGCGGGAAAGCCTGCCGGACAAAGAGGTGAAGCTGTTCCATGCGCAGTTCCTGATGCCGGACCGCGCGGCGCGGGAAAACCAGCTGATGGCACGTATCGGCAAGGGCTCTGCACCGGAGCGCCGGAACGACCTGATCGTGGTGGGCACGCAGGTGATGGAGCAGTCGCTGGACATTGATCTGGACGTTCTTGTTACAGAGCTTTGCCCCATGGATCTGCTGTTGCAGCGCATCGGACGGCTGCACCGTCACCGCCGCAGCCGCCCCGCCCCATTGCAGCAGGCCTGCTGCGCGGTGCTGGACACCGGGGAAGATGCCTTTGACGCAGGCAGCGAGGCGGTATATGGACAGTGGCTGCTCTGGCGCACCCGGAAGTTTCTGCCCCGGAGCATCCGGCTGCCGGAGGAAATCTCTCCGCTGGTGCAGCAGGTCTACGGCTGGGAGCGGGAAGCTCCCGGCGGGGCGCAGGGGGAGGAAATGCGCTGCGTATATGAGCAGACGCAGGAGAAAAAGAAAGCGCGCGCCGAGGCGTACCTTGTGCCGCAGCCGGAAACGCACCGGCTGGCGCAGCTGAATACGCTGGATGACTGGATGCAGAACGAGGGTGCCCGCTCTGACCCGGCGGCGCGGGCAGCAGTGCGGGACGGCGACCCCTCGGTAGAGGTGCTTGTAATGCAGTGCCGGGCAGACGGCAGCATCCACTTTCTGCCGTGGCAGGAGGGTGGCAGCGCCGTAGCTGCCGACAGCCCGCCCCCGCCGAAAACGGCACTGAAGATCGCCCGGCAGAAGCTGCGGCTCCCGGCGGTGTTCGGCAAGGCGTGGAAGGTGGACGAGGTCATCCGGGAGTTGGAAGCGGATAACCGCAGCCGCCTTGCGGCGTGGCAGCTGTCGCCGCTGCTGCACGGAGAACTGATCCTGCTGCTGGATGAAAACCTGACTGCCCGGCTTGCGGGCATGGAACTTTGTTATGACCGTGAAAACGGCTTATATTACCAAAAGGAGGAGACGGATGAAGGAAATTGAATTCAACCTGCTGACCGAACCGTGGATACGGGTGCGGCTGCGGGACAACACGGTGTGGGAGGTGTCCCTGACCGAAGCACTGGTGTCGGCGCAGGATTATGTGGACCTTGCGGGCGAGATGCCCACCCAGAACGCCGCCGTGCTGCGGCTGCTGCTGGCGGTGCTGTTCACCGTGTTCTCCCGGGTGGATGCAAAGGGAAAACCCCAACCGCTGGCACAGAGCGATGATGCACTGGAGCGCTGGAGCGCGCTGTGGCAGCTGGGGCATTTCCCGGCAGAGCCTGTCCGGGATTATCTGGAGCAGTGGAAGGACCGCTTCTGGCTGTTCCACCCGACACACCCCTTCTGGCAGGTGCCGCAGGCAAAGATCGGCACGGAATACGGCGCGGCCAAACTCAACGGTGAAATGTCGGAAAGCAGCAATAAACTCCGGCTCTTTCCGCTGTATGCGGGGCAGAGCAAGGAGCAGCTGAGCTATCCGCAGGCGGCGCGGTGGCTGCTGTGTGTGAACGGCTATGATGACACCTCCGCGAAGCCAAAAGAAAAGGGACTTCCGTCCGTAGGAGCCGGGTGGCTGGGCAAGATCGGTTTTATTCAGGCACAGGGCGAAAATCTGTACGAGACCCTGATGCTGAACCTGACGCTGCTGCGCGACGGCCGGGAATGCTGGGGCGAAAGCAAGCCCTGTTGGGAATTGGAAGCACCAAAGAGCGCGGAACGGACAGAAATTTGCTGCCCGGACAACCCGGCACAGCTGCTCACCCTGCAATCCAGAAGGCTGTTGCTGCACAGGACAGGGGAGAATGTAAATGGGTTCTGTCTGCTGGGAGGAGATTTCTTCCCCAGAGAAAACGTCTTTGCCGAACAGATGACCATTTGGCGCACGATGCCAATCAAGAAAAATGAACCGGTGGTGTTTGTGCCCTGTCGTCATGACCCGGCTAAACAATTCTGGCGGGAGTTCCCGGCGGTCTTTTGTCAGGACAGCGGGCATCGCCCGGGCGTTGTATGCTGGATCGAAAAGTTGCAGGAAAAGAGATTGAAACTTCTGGATCCACGCAGAAAGATACATTTCCGCATCTCTGGTGTCCAATATGGCGATAAGGACTTCTTTGTAAATGATTCTTTCAGCGACAGCCTGACCTTTCAGGCAGGGATTCTGGATGAGATAGGGCGTCCATGGCAGAGTCGGATCGTCAGAGAAATCGAGCGCTGTGAACAGACAGCGGCGCTGATCGGGCGTTTTGCACAGGAGCTGGCAATTGCCGCCGGTGACCGGAATGAAAATGCAGGCGGCGCGGTTCGTGCACAATTCTACTTTGCAGTGGACCAGCCTTTCCGGCAGTGGCTGCAGGCGATCGACCCGGAGCAGGACGACCCGGATGAGGCAGTGCTGCGCTGGCAGGTGCAGGCGCGCAGCATCGCGGAAAAGCTGGGAAAACAGATGGTGATGGAGGCCGGAAACGCCGCTCTGAAGGGACGCCGCATTGTGGTGGATAAGGACAAAAAGACCGAGCGAACAATCCTGTATACCGCGCCAAAGGCCTATAATCATTTCCGCGCAAGGCTTTGGGAGATCTATCCCAAAACAGAACCATAAAGGGGGAATTGTATGAAAACACAGGACGTCAAACTGTATGCGGCGCAGCAGCTGCACAGGCTTCAGGCTCTGCCGGACAACCAGCGGCGGGCAGAACTGGCAAAGCTGCGGCGGGGCATCGGCCACGCACCCGGCGAGCTGCCGGAGCTGTGGGGAAGCTTTTTGCTGGAAATGCCGGAAAGCTTTCAGGGCCGCAGTGCTCCCTCGGCGGCAGAGTGGGCGGTCTACCTTGCCCTGACCCTGTATGCTGTGCATCAGCAGGGGAATGACCGCCCCATGAACTGCCCCGGCAACACGCTGGGGCGTGCGGTGCGGCAGCTGGCAGAGCGGAACAGTGCCGGACAGGACTGGACCGAGGCCAGTGTGCTCCGGCGGTTCAACGCACTGGCCACCGCAGAAGAGATCACCGAGATCAGCCACCATCTGAGGGGGATGGTCCAGCTGCTGAGCGCGGCAAAGGATGGCGCGATCCCGCTGGACTATCCGCAGCTTGCGGCAGACTTGTATGAATTGCAATGCACCGACCCGCGATACGCGCAGACCCCCGCCAATGTTCGTCTGCGGTGGGGACAGGACCTGTACCGCGATCCGAAGCCTGCACCGGAAGAGAAAGAAAAGGAGAATTGATCATGAATAAGCGCCTGTATGTTGATTTCCACATTTTGCAGACCGTCCCGCCCAGCTGCATCAACCGGGACGATACCGGCAGCCCCAAAACAGCCGTGTACGGCGGTGTGACCCGTGCCCGGGTATCCTCGCAGGCATGGAAGCACGCCATGCGCGCAGCCTTTGCGGAGAACGCCCGGCTGGACGTGGGCAAGCGCACTAAAAAGGCCGCAGAACTGGTAAAGGTGCAGATCCTTGCACTGGCCCCGGAAGCAGATGCGGACAAGCTGGCAAAGAAAGCGCTGGAGAATGCGGGCATCAAGAGCGACGATAAGGGTACCAAAGCGCTGTTCTTCATGAGTACTGCGCAGGCAAAGGCGTTGGCAGAGCTGGCTGTGGAGGGCTCTGCGGATAAAAAGCAGTATCGGGATGCCCTGAAAGCGGCGCCCTCGATGGACATGGCGCTGTTTGGCCGCATGGTGGCAGATGACCCTTCTCTGAACTATGACGCCGCTGCGCAGGTGGCGCACAGCATCTCCACCCATGCCGTGCAGAACGAGTACGATTACTTTACCGCCGTGGATGACTGTCAGGCAGAGGACAACGCCGGTGCAAGCCATCTGGGCACGGTGGAGTACAACTCCTCCACCCTGTACCGCTATGCCACGGTGAACGTGATGGAGCTGGCCGGGCAGCTGGGTGCAGCGCAGGCAGCGGAAACGGTGCGGGCCTTTGGTGAGGCGTTCCTCTTCTCCATGCCCACCGGCAAGCAGAACACCTTTGCAAACCGCACTCTGCCGGATGCGGTATATGTGACCCTGCGGGAGGATCAGCCGGTGAACCTGTGCGGTGCATTCGAGCGTGCCGTGCCCCGCAGTGCACAGGGGTATGCCGCGCTTTCCAAGGCGGCACTGGCACAGTATGCGCAGCAGATGTACAGCAGCTTTGCCGAGGCCCCGGCGCAAAGCTTTACCGTGGGCAGCGGGCTGGAGGAACTGGCTCCGGCGCAGACGGCAAAGGCTATGCTGGACGCACTGGAAAAGGCTGTCCGGGATGCACTTGCCGGAAATGAGGTGGGGTAATGGCAACGCTGTTGCTTCGGCTGGCAGCGCCTTTGCAGGCGTGGGGCGCGGACTCTAAATTTGAGACCCGGAAGACCAACCGGGAACCCACCAAGAGCGGCGTGATCGGCCTGCTGGCGGCAGCTCTGGGGCTGCGGCGGGACGAGAGTGAAGCACTGACCCAATTGACCGGGCTGCGGTTCGGCGTCCGCGTGGAGCGGGAAGGGCAGCTGCTGGTGGACTACCACACGGCAAAGACGCAGGATGAAAAGACCTCTTACGTGACCTACCGCCATTATTTGCAGGACGCCGTGTTTCTGGCCGGTATTGAAAGCGCCGACACCGCCCTTTTGCAGCAGCTGCAACAGGCGCTGCTGCACCCGGCGTTTCCGCTGTATCTCGGCCGCCGCTGCTGCCCGCCCACCCTGCCGCTCTGTCTGGGAGTACGCCCGGGCAGCTTGCAGGAGGTGCTGCAGGCGGAACCGCCCCTGTGCCCGGGACGGCAGAGCCGGATCTTATTGGATGCCGACCCGCTGGAGCCGGGCACGGCTCCGCAGCGGGATGTGCCGGTGAGCTTTGACCCGCATCACCGGCAGTACGGCTACCGCTCGGTACGGGAGCTCTGGCAGAAAATGCCGGACAGCCCGGAAAATACAGAGCATGACCCATTCTGGGAATTGTAAAAAGGGGGAGAGAGAATGTATTTATCACGGGTAGAACTCGATCCCACCCGCCGCAGCACCATGGCTGCGCTGGCGGCACCGCAAAAATTGCACGGCGCAGTGGAAAGCGCCTTTGCAGGGAAACGCCGCCGCAGGCTGTGGCGGTTGGATCGTCTGGGAGAGCGGCTGTATCTGCTGCTGCTCAGCGAGGATGCGCCGGAGCTGTCCGGCGTGGTAGAGCAGTTTGGCACCGGAGCGGCTGCGGAGACCCGCAGCTACGACCCGCTTTTGCAGCGGGTAGAGCCGGGCAGCTGCTGGCAGTTCCGGCTGACTGCAAACCCCACCAAAAGCTGCAAAGACCCCCAAAACCCCGCAGCGCGGGGGACCGTGGCCGCACACTGCACGACACAGTACCAGAAGCAGTGGCTGTTGGAGCGCGCTGCAAAGCACGGCTTTGCCTTGCAGGACGAGGAATTTACCGTGACCCGGGTGCAGTGGCAGCATTTTGCCAAGCACGGCACCCGGCCGGTGACCCTGCTGGCAGTGACCTATGAGGGCGTTTTGCAGGTGACCGATGCAGAGCAGTTCCGGGCACTGCTGTGTCAGGGCATGGGGCGCGGCAAGGCCTATGGCCTTGGGCTTATGACCGTTATGCGCGGAGGAAACTGAGATGGAGGAGATGCCGGGCATGATCCGGCCGGACTTGCAGGCACTGCCGCAGGTAAAAGACCGGATGACTTTTCTGTATCTGGAACACTGCACCCTTGGCCGGCAGGACGGCGCGATCACCGTTACAGACGAAAAAGGGATCGTTCAGATCCCGGCGGCAGGCATCTCGGTGCTACTGCTGGGACCGGGTACACGGGTGACCCACCGTGCCATGGAACTTATGGGCGATACGGGCGTGGGCGCTGTCTGGGTAGGCGAGCATGGTGTACGGTATTACGCCCATGGCCGTCCCCTGACCACCCATTCGCAGCTGCTGCTGCGTCAGGCAGAACTTGTCAGCAACACGCGCAAGCACTTGGATGTGGTACGCAAGATGTATCAGCTCCGTTTCCCGGACGAGGACATCTCTCGGCTGACTATGCAGCAGCTGCGGGGACGCGAGGGCAGCCGTGTGCGGCAGGTATACCGTAAAGCTTCCAAGGACACCGGCGTTCCGTGGAGTGGCCGATTGTACCGTCCGGAGGATTTTGCATCGGGCGATGCAGTCAATCAGGCGCTTTCTGCCGGGCACGCCTGCCTGTACGGTCTGGCGCATGCGGTGATCGTGGCATTAGGCTGCGCCCCGGGTCTTGGCTTTGTTCATGTGGGGCACGAGTGCTCCTTTGTGTACGATATCGCAGATTTGTACAAGGCCGAGGTGACCATTCCCATTGCCTTTGAGGTAGCGGCACAGGCTCCGGACGACCTGCCGGCCGTGGTGCGCCGCCGGGTGCGGGATGCCATGGTGGAGCATCACATTCTGGAGCGCATGGTGCATGATATCCGGTATCTGCTCCTGAATGCGGACGAGCAGGAACAGAAGCCGGAAGCTATTTATCTGTGGGACAACAAAGTGGGCACTGTGGCCAACGGCATCAATTATTTTGAAGAAGAGGGTGATGCAACATCGTAGTTCTCACCATGACGAACTGCCCGCCAAAACTGCGCGGAGATCTGTCCAAATGGCTGTGCGAAATCAACACGGGCGTTTATGTGGGCAATGTGAGCAGCCGTGTGCGGGATGCCTTGTGGGAGCGGGTATGCCAAAACCTGAAAAATGGGCAGGCAACGCTGGTATTCACAACGGCAGGAGAACAGCGGATGGATTTTCGCACCCACAATACCATATGGGAAACCGTGGACTTTGACGGGATCAAACTGATGCGCCGACCGCTGCCACAGGCCGAACAAAACCAGATCGACCTGAAATCCGGGTTCAGCAAAGCGGCGCAGCAGCAAATGGCGCGGAAAGCGGGCAGAACAAAGCCGGGCACAGGCGATTACACCGTGATCGATCTGGAAACCACCGGCTTGAAAGCCGCGTCCGATTCCATTATCGAGTATGGAGCGTTGCGGGTCCGGGACGGTGTGCCGGTGGAGGAGCTGACCATGCTGGTCTGCGGGGCAGAAAACGTCCCGGAGGAGATCACGGCACTGACAGGACTCGGCGCTGCGGAGCTGCGGCAGGGAACAGACCCCCGGGAAGCGCTGCAAAGTTTTTTGACGTTCATAGGCAAGGACCCTCTGGTGGGACATAACATTGCCTTTGATTTGGAGTTTCTGCGCATGGCCTGCAAGCAATACGGTTTTCCGATACCGAACAACCGCCAGACCGACCTTGCACAGCTTGCCCGCCGAAACCTTACGAGGATCGCAAATTATAAGCTGGTGACGCTGGCACAGTATTTTCAGCTGGCAGAAAAAGTGGAGCATCGCGCTCTGCCGGATTGCCGTTTGATACAACAGGTCTATTGCAAACTGAAGGAAACAGCGGTACAATAGCAACGGGAGACACGGTGCTATGGGATTTTTTTAGTCTTTTCCCCGCATACGCGGGGGTGATCCTACAGATCGCACAAGCAGTACCAGAAACATACACTTTTCCCCGCATACGCGGGGGTGATCCCGTCTGCTCCGGCAAGTCCAGGGCTTCCTCTTTCTTTTCCCCGCATACGCGGGGGTGATCCTGGATACTGCCAAACGCGCGGATTCTCCTGCCACTTTTCCCCGCATACGCGGGGGTGATCCCACGCTCTTTGTGCCGATGGTGTCCGTATCCTCCTTTTCCCCGCATACGCGGGGGTGATCCTGGCTGATGTAAATATGCTAACGCAATTGTATGCTTTTCCCCGCATACGCGGGGGTGATCCTACACCCGCCCGCTTATTTCTTTGTTATCCGGGCTTTTCCCCGCATACGCGGGGGTGATCCCAATGATTCACGAGTATTATGGTATCTATGACACTTTTCCCCGCATACGCGGGGGTGATCCTTTTTGTATATCTGGATATAGTAGTGTTTGGACCTTTTCCCCGCATACGCGGGGGTGATCCTATGCCGCGAAAAACCTGCTATATGGCGGAGCGGCTTTTCCCCGCATACGCGGGGGTGATCCCGGCGGAAAGAATATAGCATCCCGTCGCCGCGTCTTTTCCCCGCATACGCGGGGGTGATCCCTGCCTCCAGTCATCGACCACCGTTTTAGCGAGCTTTTCCCCGCATACGCGGGGGTGATCCTATCAGCTATATTGACAAATCGGGGGAGCACAGCTTTTCCCCGCATACGCGGGGGTGATCCTCATAGGCACGCCTCTCTGCTTCAGCCTTATTACTTTTCCCCGCATACGCGGGGGTGATCCCTAGTTTCATCGACCCGAACGCGGCACCCTATGCTTTTCCCCGCATACGCGGGGGTGATCCTGGGCGTCCAATACATGGGCTTCTATTAAGACCCTTTTCCCCGCATACGCGGGGGTGATCCCAAGGCCCTCACCCGCATCATGGCCTCCAAGGGCTTTTCCCCGCATACGCGGGGGTGATCCTAAACCCGGCTGGGAGTTCGGTCGGTTGCTGGTACTTTTCCCCGCATACGCGGGGGTGATCCTCAACCGGGCGCTTGATATCATCAAACAGCAAGCTTTTCCCCGCATACGCGGGGGTGATCCCATCCCCCGCAAGCGCTTTGACGAGGCAGTGGACTTTTCCCCGCATACGCGGGGGTGATCCTTAAACGTCACGTTGGGCGTCTTGCCCGTGTAGCTTTTCCCCGCATACGCGGGGGTGATCCTAACTCCCGGCTGAGAAATGCCGAAAAAGCTAGCTTTTCCCCGCATACGCGGGGGTGATCCTTTCACGCACCAGCTATGCAAACCGGGTTCAAACTTTTCCCCGCATACGCGGGGGTGATCCTTTTGGAGTAGTCCACCCCTGCTTCCTCTATGGCTTTTCCCCGCATACGCGGGGGTGATCCTGCACATCCGTTTGGATGATACGGACAGCGAGGCTTTTCCCCGCATACGCGGGGGTGATCCCCATAAGCGGGTCCCCGCCGTCAGTTCCCTTAGCTTTTCCCCGCATACGCGGGGGTGATCCCACTACTACTCCGAGTTGTCAACGTTTTTACTGCTTTTCCCCGCATACGCGGGGGTGATCCCCTAGAGCGCGAGCTGGACACTGCCCGCAACACCTTTTCCCCGCATACGCGGGGGTGATCCGCACTCCAGGAGCGGAGGGATATTCTTGACGTACTTTTCCCCGCATACGCGGGGGTGATCCTATAGGCCGCGCCTAGAAAAAACCGCTTGGAAACTTTTCCCCGCATACGCGGGGGTGATCCTAGCGCGGTATCTGTGCCTGCTTTCCGTTTGTGCTTTTCCCCGCATACGCGGGGGTGATCCCAAGTGCACGCTCGCAGACGTGTGCAGGCCGGTCTTTTCCCCGCATACGCGGGGGTGATCCCATCACTTACGATGAAGAGCACCGTATTCAGCTCTTTTCCCCGCATACGCGGGGCTTGCGAAAAAAGAGCCACAGGCTCAACTGAAAATGAAATGATATTTCTGGAAAGGAGAAACCCTGTAATTTTGGCACCCGCTCAGGCTGCTATCAAGAACCCCCGCAAGTAATTGCGTGAGCGCTTGAAAAAGCACAAATAAAGCAAACGAACCGCCTCGGTTTCCTCAATGGAAGCCGGGGCGGTTTTTGCATTGTAACTTGCAGGGAAAAGCGGAAATAGTCGAAACATCCTTTTTTGTACGGAAGGACAAGCAAACTGTCCAACAGGATCGCTATAATAGACAGACAAAAGGGCATAAACGCCATCAAAGGAGAGTGCACAATGAAAAAAATATGGATGTTTCTGCTGGGCGCGGCATTTGCCGCCGAACTGTTTCTGGTTGTCTGCATGGCAAGCAGAAGTGCATCACCGCGTCAGGTAATGTACACTTTTAAGGATGATGTATGGGATGTGATCTACCGGCTGAACCGCAGATGGAATTTGTGAGAAAAGCACTTGGCTTTTTGGAGGATGGACAGATAAGCTGTCCATCTTTTTTTGTATACTGGGGTTGTGCAAAAGAGACAAAAATTTTTTTGTAATTCTGTAAAACGACAAAAGTTCACACAAAGAATTGCGACTGTTGTTGCACTGTGTTACAATGAGCAGAGAAGGAGAATGAACCGTGCGTAATAGTAGATTGGACCGTATACTCTATATCCAGCAGGTGCTGGTACAGGGCGGGGTGCTGAATAAACAGCAGACGGCTGACCGCTTCGGTGTCAGCGAAAAAACCATCCAGCGCGATCTTGATACCCTGCGCAGCTATTTTGCAGACAGCGAGCCGCGCCGGGAGATCTTATACAGCTCCGCAAAGGGCGGCTATCTGCTGGATGACACGCTTTCCCGCTTCCTCACCAGCAGCGAGATTCTGGCAGTGTGCAAGATCCTGCTGGAAAGCCGCTCCATGGTCAAGGAGGAGATGTTCCCGATTCTGGACAAGCTTATTCTGGCCTGTACGCCGCTGGACAGGCTGAATCAGGTCAAAGACCTCATCAGCAATGAGCGCTTCCATTACGTCGAGCCGCAGCATGGCCGGAAGTTTATCGAGAGCCTGTGGGAAATCGGTACGGCAATAGAAAATCACAATGTCATGGAAATTACCTACTGCCGCACCCACGACGGCGAGACTCGTGTGCGCACCATTGAGCCGGTGGGCATCCTGTTCAGCGAGTATTATTTCTATCTGGCGGCGTTCATCGAAGGCATCGACAAGGACAAGCACTTCAAAAATCCACAGGATAATTCTCCGACCATTTATCGCATTGACCGCATCCAGAACTATAAGACCCTCGACAGGCATTTTGCTCAAAGATACACGAATCGTTTTCAGGAGGGCGAGATGCGCAAGCGCATCCAGTTTATGTACGGCGGTGAATTGCAGACCATCCGGTTCGAGTATACCGGGCCGAGTCTGGAATCTGTACTTGACCGTCTGCCCACCGCAAAGGTTTTGCGTGTAACAGAAAAGGGCTGGATTGTGGAAGCCGAGGTGTTCGGGACGGGCATCGATATGTGGGTGAGAAGTCAGGGGGACTATATTCGGGTGTTCCCTAGTCAATAACAGCGTCAGAATTTTTGAGGAGGAAAAAACATGCTTTGCACACGCGTTGTCACTACCCAAGAGGGCTTTGAAAAAGCCTTGAAAGATAAGGTGGATGAGATATGGCTTAAAGGCAGTTATGCGGAAGAGCTCATCAAAAAGTATGATATTGAGACGAAAGAGCGAAAGACCTCGGATGGAAAGCATTGGGGAGTAATGCTGGGTGCATGTGCGGCTACATTTTTGCTGCCCGGTATAGCTGTATTGCCGGCATTGGGCGTTGAGATGGCTGCTGCGGCACGGCTATTGGAAATTGGAGAACCGCTAAAGTATTATGAGCTCGTTGCATGTGAGAAGGGAGCTCTGCTGCTAAAGCGAAAAACTAAAAAGGTGAAGGAAAAAGAGTAAATATGCTTTTTGTGAATGCGAAAGGGCAGGCGGAAAAGAGCCTGAACCGTGAACAGGTCGAATACAGAAAATGCTATCAGGAGGCGCTGAGTAGCGCGGAAGCATTGCTCGACATCCGGCATGAGGCGGTCCAGATTCTGCATGAATGCGAGGCGTATCTTCAGAAGGTCACGGACCATCCCTACAAGTACGACCTGAAAAGCCGCAAGGTCAATAAGGACTTTCAGGAGCTTGAAAAGAAGCTCAAAAATTATAAGGAGCACAAAAGCGGAGCAGGCTTTCTGCTCGGCACCGGCGTCGCAGTGCTGGGGCCGAATGTGATGCTGGCGGCGGCAACAACCTTCGGCACGGCCTCGACCGGCGCAGCTATCAGCTCTCTGGGCGGCGCAGCGGCAGTCAATGCGGCTTTTGCATGGCTGGGCGGCGGCGCACTTACGGCGGGCGGCGCGGGCATCCTGGGCGGTCAGGCACTTCTCGCACTGGCTGGCCCGGTCGGCATTGCGGTGGCTGCGAGCTGCTCTGCGGCAGCGGGACTTTTTACGGCGGCCAACAAGAGAAAAGCACAGCAGGTAGAGGTGGATACTGCGGCGCTCAAGAGCGAGATCACCCTGCTGCGGGGTGTGAAAAAACGAGTAGAGGCCCTGCAGGCTGAGACGGCATCCCTGAACCGACTGGTGAAGAAGGAACTGGATGAGTTGAAAGCCCTGAAAAAGCAGGAGTACAGCAGCTTTTCCGGCACAGAGGCTAAGAAGCTGGCAACGATGATGAACAATGGGCAGTCCCTGAAGGAAAAGGTCGTCGAAATCATTCCGCTGGGCCGGTGACAGGAGGAAAGCAGGATGCAAAAACAGCTGGAAATGTCGCGGTATCACGCTGAGGTGAAAAAACTGGATGCCCGGATGGACTGGTGCGATAAGTACGAGTTCGGTCTGGCGGCGTTCTGCGGTGCGATGGCGGGCTTCATTGATGTCTTTTTTGTGCAGTCGCCGGCAGCAAAGACTTCATTGCTGGGACTCTCGGATGCCGCAGCAGATGAGATGGTGAAGAAGTTTGCGCGGTTCACGGGCTGGAAGCCTAGAGCTGGCAACGAGAACAATGTGGCCTCTGCCATCGGCTATCTGGAGCGGACGTTTCGGGTCAACTACGACCAGAAGAACAGTGTAGAGGTGGGCGGTGCGGTCAAACTCTCGACCAAGAACCATCACATCAAGTCACTGGCACATTCGCCGGACGTGGTAGGCCTGTTCTTCTCCATTCTGGACCAGTTTCAGGGCAAATCGTCCTTCCTCGACAACGGAAAGATCATCCGCGTCGATACCAGCGGAGGGGATTTTGAGCTGAAAGGCGGAAACTTCCCCGCAAAGCTCTTTTCGGGCTTTGCAAACTGGCTGGGCCATATTATGTCGGACGCCGCCGGCAGCACTGGCAGCCGGGGCAATGGAGGTCGCGGCACCGGTGTGCCGATGCCTTTTATGGAGCTGACACAGTTCTGTAAATTTGGCCGGTTCCAGATAGGCAAAGACCGTCAGAACTTCGCCGATCTTATGGTACGGACTTTCCAGAACGGCTACGATGCCCGTTTCGGCGCGGCGACAATGGGACCGGTGCTCTTCCAGCAATTGGCAACCAGTGCGTGCTGGGCCATCAAGCGGCATCTGGTGGATAAGAAGCCTTGGGCGGACTGCGTCCCCTCGGACAACTACGGCAGCTATCGGATGATGCAGCTCGTCTCCAACGGGACGCTCTGCCTCATCGATACGGGCGATGCCGCCCTGAGAAGCGGCGGCAACGCGCTGACCTTCTGCCTGCATTTCAATTTTGCGGCGGCGCTGCGGCTGGCCTATCTGGTGCTGAAGGAGATCGACATCCGGCTGGGCGCTGTGCTGGAAGAGAAACTCAAGAAGTTCTATAATGAGATTTTACGGAGTTCTACCCCGGAGGAACAGGCGTATCTCCGGCAGATGGACTTGCGGCTGCAAAATCATCAGGCCCGACTGGACGAGCTGTACTGCAGTTACTGCGCCAGCGTGGAAGAAGAATACCGGCGCTTTTCCGGTCAGGTAAGGACGATGGACAGCATCTGGACAAGGCAGACAGCAAAGGCGGCGGCTTCTGTCCGGCTGGCTGAATCCAGCGGTGTGAGAAAGGAGAAAATCATCCACTCGACCAAAGAACTGGATGAGCAATTTGGTAATCGGGAACGAAAAGGATTCTTTGGAATCTTTAGAAAGTGAGGAAGATAAAATGGCGGAAAATAATAAGCTCCCGAAGCTGAATATTATGATAGTCGGCAAAACGGGCGTGGGCAAAAGCACCCTGCTCAACAGTCTGTTCGGAGAAAATCTGGCTCTTACGGGCAGTGGTGAGCCTATCACCGAAAAAATCCATAAGTTTGAGACGGAGGGCTTCCCAATTTCCATCTACGATACCCCTGGCATGGAGTTGGATGGAAAACATTCAGCAGAGAATCTGCTGAATGACATTACCGGACAAATACAGAAGATGATGCAGTGCAATGACACTGAGCAGGCTATCCACTGTGTCCTTTACTGCATTAATGCCGCATCTAGCCGAATCGAAAAGGCAGAGATGGATTTCCTGCAAAAGCTGACGGAAAGCACCAGTCAGTGTAACACGCCGGTTATTCTAGTGCTGACGCAGGCGTTCTCCGAGAAAAAAACAGGAGAGATGACGGCGATGCTCCGAAATATCAGACTTCCGATTCGTGGAATTATCCCCGTTCTGGCACAGGACTACGAAATCGGTGGAGGCTTTCCGACCATAAAGGCTTATGGCCTTGACAAGCTTGTCGATGTGATGAGTGATGTGTTGCCGGAGGCAGTGCGGGATACGTTTGTCGCGATTCAAATCGTAAATCTTGACGCCAAACACGCCAGTGCAAAAAAGACCGTCGCCGCAGCAGCCCTTGCGGCCGCAGCAACGGGAGCGGCGCCCATTCCGTTCTCGGATGCGGCACTTTTGGTTCCTGCGCAGGTGGCGATGCTGATGCGCATCACTGCCATTTACCGGATACCTATCCAGAAGGCTGCGCTGACGACCATTGCCACGGCAGCAGTCGGTACAGTGGGAACGACCATCTTGGGAAAGACCATCGTATCCAATGCTCTGAAATTCATCCCAGGCGTTGGCACAGTCGCTGGCGGAGCCATCTCTGCAACAACGGCAGCGGCGCTGACCACTGCACTGGGAAATACATACATCGGTTTGATGACCAAAATCGCAAAGGGTGAGATGAAGACAACGGACCTTTCGACAAAGGAAGGTCAGGAAACGTTTAAACGGGAATTCAAGGCGCAGATGAAGGCAGGAAAAGGCTGACTGCAACTTAATGGCGTTTGGGGTCGGCATCAAGAGGGTGCAGGCTCTGGAATAATAACACGGGAGGAACTGAAATGGACAAAGATAAGAAAAAATTCAGGAAGAAGCAGCAAAAGAAGCAGGGTGAACATAAACTGCTCATCCCACAAAAGAAGAAAAAAGCAAAAAGCGTTGCTCTGTATCTGTTGGGAAGTGCTGCTGTCACGGTTGGTATGGCGGCTGTGATGCCGAAGGTGATGGGCAAAGTGGGCCAGAAAATCTACACAGAAAGCCTGAAAAAGCAGGGTGACGACGATTGGACGCAGGAAATTCTGAACCGGAGACAGGCGGAAGCGGAAGCTGAGGAGGAAAAGAAAAATGGCTGAGTTCAATATTTACGATGCAGCGCAGGCGGCGCAGATGATCAAGGATGAGATTCAGGAAAGATACAACGATTTTAACACGCTGAATGTTGTGGTCATCGGCAAGACGGGTGTGGGCAAGAGCACCCTGATCAATACTGTGTTTGGTGACAGTGTGGCAGAAGTTGGTATTGGAACGCCTGTTACGCAGGCGATCCGAAAGCTTGAAAAAGAGGGAGTGCCTCTTGCAATCTACGATACTCCGGGTCTGGAACTTCAGGGAAACCATTCTACCGAAAATTTGCTGGAAGAAGTCAGCGAGCTCATCAATGAGGGCATCCGGCACAATGACGTCAACCAGGCGATCCACTGCATCTGGTATTGCATCAATACGACTTCGAGTCGCATTGAACCGACGGAGATGGATTTCCTGCGCAAACTGGGAGAAAATACCAAGAGATGCAATGTTCCGGTCATTCTGGTCCTGACACAAGCATTCTCCCCCAAAAAGACGGAAGAAATGGTCATGGTCATCCGGAAAGCAAATCTTCCGGTCCGTGAGGTCGTTCCCGTTCTGGCACAGGACTATGAAATCAGCGAAGTCTTTCCGAAAATCCCGGCGTTCGGCATCGATAAGCTGGTCGAAGTGATGAACAAACTGCTGCCGGATACGGTGAGAGATACATTTGTGGCACTGCAGATTGTCAGCATCGACCTGAAACGTGCGCGTGCGCGCGCAGTGGTCACAGGTGCTGCTGGTGCAGCTGCCCTGACAGGCGCAGCGCCTATCCCATTCTCGGATGCCGCTATTCTGGTGCCGACGCAGGTGTCTATGCTGGCCGGCATCACGGCTGTTTTTGGCCTTCCGCTGGGAAAATCGGCCCTGACGAGCATCGTTACGGCGACCATCGGCACGGCGGGCACAACGGTCCTAGGTAAAACGGTCGTGGCTAATCTGGTTAAGATGATCCCCGGTGCAGGCACTATTGTCGGCGCGGTGATCTCTGGTACAACGGCAGCTACGCTGACGGGTGCGCTGGGTGAAGCTTATATTGCTATCCTGACTAGAGTTGCCAGCGGCGATATAAGCTTTGCAGATCTAACCAGCAAGGAAGGAATGGAAGAGTTGCGACGTGAGTTCGAAAAACAGCTGCGGATGAGCAGAAGTTGATATAAATATAACTGAAAGCGTAGAGAAAAGGGTGATATAAAAGGTCTACTGCACTTTCAGGTTATTACAATCTTGGTCGATTGCACATACAATACAAGTATCACTTCACAAAACGGAGGGTACTTGTACTATGGTGGACTACGCCGACATCGGAAAACGCATCCGTGCCTGCCGCCTTGCAAAGGGCATGACGCAGGAGCAGCTGGCCAATGAGGTCGGCGTGGTGGTCACGCACATCAGCCATATCGAAACAGGAAACTCCGTGCCCAGCCTGAAAACGCTGATCGACATTATCAACGCACTGGACTGCTCGGCGGACGAGCTGCTGTGCATTGAAATCAAAAAAGCAAAGCCGGTGTTCGACAGCTGGATGACCGAACAGCTTGCAGATTGCTCTGCTGATGAAGCAAAGATCATCAAAGAAACGGTAGTCAGCCTGAAAAAATCGCTCCGAAAAGTGTACGGAAAATCCTCTAAATACAGATATGACTAAAACTTCAAAAAGCTGAACGCTAGTTGGTAGGCGCTGAGCGCCTGAAAAAGCGCCCATAAAGCAAACGAACCGCCCCGGTTTCCGTGATGGAAGCCGGGGCGGTTTTGTATGCAGAAGGTGGGGGCAAGGGCAGTTCCTCCGACCTTGCCTTTCTGGCATTTCAGGAAAAATGCGCAAACAAAAAGCAGGCAGCATCGTGGAAAGGAGGAGGAAAGCGACACTGTCTGCTGTATAGGAACCCCTGAACATTGCGGCTTGATCAGGAGGGATTTGGTAGTCTGTCCGCCGTTCTGGCTATTGCCTCGCATAGAAACGGGAGACAGTTTTTTATGGGCCTGCTGTGCGCCGCTGCTGCGGCCGCACCCGCAGGGAAATGTGCCTGCATGGGCTTTGCGGGGAGAACCTTTCGGAGGTTATGGGGGATGTCCGTTCCGTTCTCCCTGAATGCACCCTTATTATGCCAGACAATCGTGGCAATTCTTTGTGGTAAATTTGAACAGTTTGCAAATAAACGCCTTGCCCATGAAAAAAGACTGCTGAAAAGTCCGCACATTTCAGCAGTCTGAATCTGAAATTTTTTTGCGTTACACCCCAAAGAACTCCTTGGCGATGTCGGCGCTGCGCTTAGCGTCCTTGGCGTACCAGTCCGCGCCGATCTTCTCGGCGTATTCCGGGGTCAGCACGGCACCGCCCACCATGATCTTGCAGTCCAGCTTAGCGGCGTGCAGGGCGGCGATGGTCTCCTCCATGCTTTTCAGGGTGGTGGTCATCAGGGCGGAAAGGCCTACCAGATGCACGTCCTTTTCCCGCACGGTGTCCACCACCGTCTCCACCGGTACGTCCCGGCCAAGGTCCAGCACCTCAAAGCCGTAGTTTTCCAGAATGACCCGGACGATGTTCTTGCCGATGTCGTGTACGTCGCCCTTGACGGTGGCAAGGACGATACGTCCCTTGCTGGCGCTGCCCTCGCCCTTTTGGGCAATGGCGGTCTTGATCTCCTCAAAGGCGCTCTGGGCGGCGCTGGCAGCCTGCAGCAGCTGCGGCAGGAACAGGGTGCCTTTTTCGTACTTGGCGCCCACGATGTCCAAAGCGGGGATCAAGGCCTCATCCACCACCTCCAGCGGCTGCTTTTCTGCCAGCAGGGCGCGGGTATGGGCGGCGGCGTCACCTTTCAAGCCCTTTTCCACCGCTTTCATCAGGGCGGCGTAGGGGCCGGTAAGTTCTGCTTCGGCGGCACTGGCGGCAGGCACGGTCTTTGCAGCCTGTGCCAGCGCAGTGCTGGCGGGCACGCGGTCGGCAAAGCGCTCGATGTACTTTGTGCTCTGCTTGTCCCGGTTGGTCAGCACGTTGTAGGCGTACACCGCCGCCATCATCTCCTCGCTGGAAGGGTTCATGATGGCAAGATCCAGCCCGGCGTACATGGCCATGGTCAGGAAGGTGGTGTTCAGGTAGGTGCGGCAGGGCAGACCAAAGCTGATGTTGGACACGCCCAGCACGGTGCGCACTCCCAGCTCCTTTTTGCAGGCTTCCAGTGCCTGTACCGTGGCCAGCACATCCTCCTGCTGGGCGCTGGCGGTCAGGGTAAGGCAGTCGATGTAGATATCCTCCCGGGGGATGCCTGCTGCCAGCGCCGCTTCGGTGATGCGGCGGGCAATGGCTACGCGGTCTGCGGCTTTGGGCTGGATGCCTTTTTCGTCGATGGCCAGACCCACGATGGCGGCACCGTACTTTTTGCACAGCGGCAGGATGGCGGCAAGCTTTTCCGGCTCGCCGTTGGTAGAGTTGACGATGGGCTTGCCGTTGTACACCCGCAGACCCCGCGCCAGCGCCTCCACGTTGGAGGAATCCAGCTGCAAAGGCAAACTGGTCACGCTTTGCAGCGCCTTGACCACCTGCTCCATCAACACCGGCTCGTCCACGCCGGGTGCGCCCACGTTCACGTCCAGCACCTGAGCACCGGCTTCCACCTGACTGACCGCCTGCTCCAGAACATAGTTCATATCCTCTTCCCGCAGTGCCTGCTGGAAGCGCTTTTTGCCGGTGGGGTTGATGCGCTCGCCCACCACCGTGATGCCGTCTACCGTGACCGTGTCCACCGGGGTGCACAGCACCGAGGGCATCCGGTGCGCGGGACGCCCCGGTGTGCAGCCTGCAAAGGTGCCGTTGAGCAACTTGATGAACTCCGGGGTGGTGCCGCAGCAGCCGCCGGCAGCAAACAGGTGCAGCTCCCGGTAGGGCTTCATCTGCAAGGCAAACAGCTGCGGGGTGATATCGTAGCCGCTGCCGTCCGCCCGGGGCAGACCGGCGTTGGGCTTGACGAACACCGGGAAGTTGCCGGGTACAGCCTCGGCCAGCCGCTTTGCCATGGGGAAGATCTCCTTGGGGCCCAGTGAGCAGTTGATGCCCACGGCGTCTGCCCCCAAGCCCCGGGCGGTGGCGGCAAAGCTTTCCACCGTGCAGCCGGTAAAGGTGCGCCCGCCTGCTTCAAAGCTCATGCTGGCCAGAATGGGCAGATGCGTATTCTCCTTGGCAGCCAGCAGGGCGGCTTTCAGCTCATACAGGTCGGTGTAGGTCTCAAAAAAAATCAGGTTCGCCCCGGCGGCTTCGCCCGCCTTTACGATGCGGGCATACTCAGCTACGGCATCCTCAAAGGCCAGCGTTCCGCTGGGTTCCAGCAGCTCGCCCAGCGGGCCTACGTCCAGCGCGGTCAGCGCACCGTAGGGCGCACAGGCGCGCTTGCAGTTTTCAATGCCTGCGGTGATGACCTGCTCCAGCGTGTAAGCACTGCCTGCCAGCTTGTGGGCAGAAGCGCCGAAGGTGTTGGCATTGACGATGCGGCTGCCCGCAGCAGCGTACTGCCCATGGATGCCCTCGATGAGCGCCGGGTCGGTGATGTTCAGCTCCTCCGGGCGTGCGCCCAGCTTGAGCCCGGCAGCTTGCAGCATGGTGCCCATGCCGCCGTCCAGCAGGATGGTATTGCTCTGTCTGAAAAGTTCATTCACTTGCACAGGTCTTTCCCCTCTTTCTGTATTCGCAGCGGGTGCGCAGTACGCAATGGCCGCACCCGGCCAGTTGCCCCTTTACCGGGTGGTCGCTGACCCCCAGCAGGGCAGTCACGCTCTTGCGCGGGGTCATCAGGTTGGTGTCGGTGACGCACAGCCCGGCCTTGCGCACGGTGTCAAGCGCCGCTGCCACCAGCGGCTGCACCGCGATATCCCAATCGCCGTAGCCGGGCGAAAAGCGCCCGGTCAGATACTTTCCCTCCGTGGCCGCCCACTGGCGCAGCTGCGCCTCGGCGGCATCGGGGGCCTGCTCGGCCAGTGCGCTGCCCAAGGCATCGGAGGCTCCCCCGGCGGCAATGTCGCCCACGCCCGCCCGGCGGATCTGGGCATCCACCCCGGGGCCCAGCGTCACCGCCAGCAGAATGGCCTGCCCGCAGCCTGCCAGGTGCTTGTGCACATCCTCGCCGGGCAGAAGTCCGGCCTCGGTCAGGGCGGGGGTGTCTGCCAACAGCCACACCGCCCGGGGCATCGCCGCCGCCAGCAGCGGCACGGCGCATTTTTGCAGCAGTGCCAGCGTGGCGGCGTCCGGCTCACCGTGTGCGCCGAAATACCGCGCCGCCTGCGCCAGATCGACACTCTGCGGCTTTTCCAAGGCCAGTGGGCGTGGTACACCGATCGCCATGGGCCGCACCTCCTTACTTCGCTCGAATAAAGTACTATTCAGTATACCGCACTTGTGGGCTTTTATCAATCCCGCAAAAGGGGAGGAAATAGAAAAAAGACTGCTCTGTTTTTGGAAAGCGGCCTTACAGTGTGCGCAGTTTTTGCACACTTTCAGATATCCTCCCAGCAATTTCAACAACAAAACAAAAACGCACGCCGATCCTTACCGAATCAACGTGCGTTTGCAGTATCGAGCAGAGCTGGACAAATCCGAACTATTTCCTGCCAATTCATCGGCAGCCAAAGTATCCTCGAAGCGGACGGTTTGAGAGCCGTCTTTATAATTGAACGTGATCAGCATTCTGTCATCGTAGAGGAAAATGGCGTTCACAAAGATCTCAATCAGTGCCTTGCGCTGCTTTTGCTGCGATACATCGAACTTTCTGAATTTCATCAACCAGAATCGGATGAAGTCAGCATTAAAGGAAGGCTTTCTTAGCTTTTCGTCAGCAATTTTGGCGGTCAGTTCATCCTTTTGCGCTTCCAGCGCATCCAAACGCTCTTTGGTCGTCCGGGTGAACAAGCCTTCCTCGATTGCTTTCATCAGGTTGTCCAGTTTTCGGTCCACTTCCCGGAGCTGTTTTTCCAGCAGAGGGATCGCGGTATTCTCCTGATTTTGGAAATCCATGACCAGCTGAACGATTCGTTCAATCACTGCATCATCCTGAATCAGCTTCATCGTCTCCTGAACGACCAGATTTTCCAACCACTCCTTCTGTACGGTTTTCTTGTTACAGCCTTTCTTCTTTTTGGCAGTGGCACATTTATAATAATAGTAGGTTCGCCCGGTAGCACTTGTTCCGCTCTCGCCGAACATCAATGCCCCGCACTTACCGCAGAACAGCTTTGTGGTCAACAAATATTCCTCATCTGCCTTTCCGCGAGCCGGAGCACGTTTGTTTTTCTCCATACGTTTTTGCACACGGTCAAACAAATCCTTGGGAACGATGGCTGGAATTGCATCCGGGACAACGGTATCCCGGAAAGAAAGTTCTCCAATATAGCGGCGGTTCTTTAACATGGTGTTCATGCTGCTGCACGTCAGCTTTCCACCCAGCATATTACGAACCCCTTTTTCGTTGAGGTAGTTCATGATCTCAACGATTTTTTCACCGTTGTCGTACCGCTGAAAAGCCTCCAATACAAGCGGTGAAATCAGCGGGTCGATGCGATAGAACTTATCTGCGTCGATTTTATAGCCAATCGTTCCTGTGCCGCCTGTGCATTTGCCTTTCAGCGCATTTTCGGTCTGGCCACGAATGACTTTTTCGGAAAGTTCCGCCGAATAGTATTCTGCCATACCCTCCAGCAGCGTCTCCACCAGAATGCCCTGCGAGCCTTCTGCAATCGGCTCCATAACCGATATCAGATGGACATTGTTCTTTTTCAGAATCATCTTGTAGTTTGCACTGTCAAAACGATTCCGGGCAAAGCGGTCGAACTTCCAAACCAGAACGATTTCAAACAGCTTCTTATTGCTGTCCCGAATCATCTGTTGAAAATCCGGTCGATTGTCTGTTTTGGCAGAAAGTGCACGGTCGATATAGTGCCTGACCACTGTAATGCCGTTTCTTTCAGCATATGCTGTGCATTCCCGAATCTGGCCCTCAATGGATTCTTCGCGCTGGTTGTCACTGGAATAACGGGCATAGATCACGGCGTTCATGGCAGACACCTCGCATTCTACATCATTGAACGGTAGGACGTTCTTTCAAAATAATGTTTCGTATAATGTATATATCATAATTTGAGCGGGAATGCAAGATGAATTTGTGCAGAATAAAAGCAGGCAGCTCCCAAATGGAAGCTGCCTGCTCAGGATTCCTTAATCACCCCACACGGTCTCCGCGATCTCCTTGACCAGTTTGAGCTTGTTCCACTGCTCCAGCTCGGTCAGCTTGTTGCCGATCTCGCAGGAAGCAAAACCGCACTGCGGGCTGAGGCAGAGCCGCTCCAGCGGAATGTACTTTTCCGCCTCATGGATGCGGGCAATGACGGCATCCTTGTCCTCCAGACGGGGAGATTTGGTGGTGATAAGACCCAGCACGACCTTCTTGCCGTCTGCCACATATTTCAGCGGCTCAAAACTGCCGGAGCGCTCGTCATCAAATTCCAGATAGAACGCATCGACATTTTCCTGTGCGAACAGGAACGGTGCGATGGGCGCATAGCCGCCCTGACTTGCCCAGGTGGAGTGATAGTTGCCGCGGCAGACATGGGTGGTGATGGTCAGCCCCTCCGGGCGGTCTTCCAGTGCCAGATTATTCAGACGCAGGTATTCTGCGGCCACATCCTCCACTTTGGTGTTGGTCTCTTTCAGGAAGTTCTGGTAGTTCGGGTCACAAATCATGCCCCAGGTGCAGTCGTCGAACTGGATGCTGCGGCAGCCGGCGGCGTACAGTTCCCGGATGACCGTGCGGTATGCCGCAGCGATGTCCTGCAGCAGCTGTTCGTGGTCGGGATAGACGGCATCGGTGTTTTTGCCATTGTCCTCACGGTACAGCTCTGCCAACAGCTGTGCCGGTGCAGGCATCGTCTGGCGGGCGATGCAATTCTCATCCTCGAACTGCTTGACGAATTTGAAATGCTCCACAAACGGGTGATTTTCGCCGCTGATCTTGCCGCTGACACGGAGGGAACCGTGGGTGGTCTCTTCGCCATGGAAGTAATAGCCATGATCCAGCTCTACCTCGTCGATGCCATGGAAGCCCCACATGAAATCCAGATGCCAGTAGCTGCGGCGGAACTCGCCGTCTGTGATGGCGTGGAAGCCGGCGCGCTTCTGCTTTTCGATCAGCCGGGTGATCTCTTCGTTTTCCACAGCGGTCAGTGCGGCGCGGTCGATCGCACCGGCCTTGTACTGTGCGCGGGCCTCCTTCAGTGCGTGGGGACGCAGGAAGCTGCCCACAAAGTCGTAACGGAACGGAGACTTCAATTCTGACATAAGATAAAACCCTCTCTATCGTTGTTTTTGAAATGTCTGTTGTTCGATGGCAACAGTATACCGCCAGAGTGGGCTTGTGTAAAATACAAAAAACAGGCAGTTTGCAATAGCTTGAAGCTATATCTGTTGAACACAGCTTTTCAGGATCTCAATATACCGCTTCCCGAACAGTCCGGGCTGAACCTGCTTGTGGGTCAGATAACCGATCTCCATGGAATCGTCTACCTGCAAAGGAATGGCACGGATATTCGGGCCGTTGAGCGCTTCGCTGATGACACCGCTGCAAATGGTATATCCGTCCAGCCCGATGAGCAAATTGAACAGAGTGGCACGGTCACGTACCTGAATGTCCTTTTTGCTGTCCAGCGTGCTGAGGATCTCCTCGGAGAAGTAAAAGGAATTGTGTTCGCCCTGCTCATAGGAAAGGCGTGGATAGGGTTTCAGGTCCTCCAGCGTCAGGGCCGCTTTCTGTGCCAGCGGGCTGGAGGTGCTGACGAACACATGGGGCTTTGCGGTAAACAACAGCGTAAAGTTCAGGTCATGCTCCCGGATGACCTTGCGCAGAATGGTCTCGTTGTCGTGGTTCAGGTAGAGGATGCCGACCTCGCTGCGGAGATGGGCAACATCCTCGATGATCTCGTAGGTCTGGGTCTCCCGGATGCGGAAATCGTATTCCTCGCCGCCGTACTCTTTCAGCAGCTGTACAAAAGCTTCCACGGCAAAGGAATAGTGCTGGGCAGAAACGCAGAACTGATGCCGGACCGGGGCAGTGCCCAGATATTTTTCCTCGATGAGCCCCACCTGCGCCAGCACCTGCCGTGCATACCCCAGAAAGACATCCCCCTCCGGGGTCAGCACGACGCCCCGGTTGGTGCGGTGAAAGATAGTCAGGCCGAGTTCCTGTTCCAGTTCATGGATGGAATTGGTCAGGCTGGGTTGGGAGATATAGAATTTCTGTGCGGCCTTGCTGATGGTTCTGGCATCGGCCACAGCCGTTACATAGCGAAGTTGTTGGAGGGTCATACTGTTTCCTTTCGGCTCGTTTTTTCTTAGTTTATCGCAGAATACAGTGAAAAACAAGGCTCTCGTCTGCATCCTGAAATGTGCAGCGGATATTGCCAGCATATCAAAGATACGTTTTACCCTTCTGCGGATTCCGGGTATAATGACACCGCAGCCTTGAAAATGGGCTGTCATATTTCCCATATCAAACAAGGGAGGTTTTCCGGTATGGGACAAACCCAAAGTGAGATCATCAAAAACCACATGGAAGTCTACTGGCATGACTACGCCTCGACCAGCAAGGGTGTGTCCATTACAGAGGCGGGCCTGATCGAAAAGGCATCCATCATCGGGCGCACCGGGCTGATGCTGCTGGAATGCGGCACGGGTGCGTGGCGTGTCCGAAGCTCCATGAACACCCTTTCGCGGGAGCTGGGGGTGACGACCACGGCGGAC